>Ga0209211_10000070_pt1 | contig 214028 bp, 208 predicted proteins | sample RifGroA2_FD_183992 | JGI IMG/M metagenome (GOLD analysis project Ga0209211, IMG submission 183992) | Groundwater microbial communities from Rifle, Colorado, USA - Groundwater A2 (SPAdes) (version 2) | ecosystem: Environmental > Aquatic > Deep subsurface > Groundwater | place: Rifle, Colorado...
GCCGCCCGCAGCGCCTCGTCGTCGATGCGCGGCAGGTTGTCCTTTTCCATCAGCAGCCGCATCCGGCGCGACTCGAATTGCTGGAGGTTGCGCTGCACATGGCCGCGCTGGGTGTCGGCCAGTTGCAGTTGCTGCTGCATCTGCAACTGCTCGCGCTGCAAGGCGTTGTAGCGATCCTGCGCCGCGCGCGCGGCCTCTTCGGCCTGCGGCAGGTTCGCCGCCTGCGCTTCCGCCTCCATCTCGGCCTCGGCCAGCTTGACCACCGCCGACTCCTGCTGACGCTGCCAGTGTTCCAGCAGCGTATGCACGCCCTGGCGCTGCTGGCGCTGCTGCTCGATCTGGCGCTGGGTGTTGGCGATCTGCTGCGCCACGCGCTGACGCTGTTCGGCGACATGCTTGATCTGCTGCTCCAGCCGCGCGATCTCGGCGTTCGCGGTGTACAGGTCGCCCTGCTTCACATGCAGCGTGTCCGACAACTGATAATGCCCGCTGCGCGTCGTCTCCAGCCTGTTCTCAATCTCGCGCAGGCGCGCGGTCTCGCCTTCCAGTTCGGTGCGGGTCTTCTCGGTGTTCTGCGCGTAGCGCACGCGCTGCGCCTCGGCCTCCTGCCGCTTCACCAGCCAGAACAGCTGCTGCGTGGTGTTGCGCTGCGCTTCCAGCGCACGGTATCGCTTCGCGACCTCGGCCTGTTCGCCCAGATGCACCAGTTGCTTGTCCAGCTCTTGCAGGATGTCGGACACGCGCAGCAGGTTGTCGCGCGTATCGCCCAGCCGCAACTCGGTCTCGCGGCGGCGGTCGCGGTATTTCGACACGCCCGCGGCCTCTTCGAGGAAGATGCGCAGCTCCTCGGGCTTGGCCTCGATGATGCGCGAGATCATGCCCTGCTCGATGATCGCGTAGGCGCGCGCCCCCAATCCCGTGCCGAGAAAAATGTCGGTGATGTCCTTGCGTCGCACCTGCTGGTTATTGATGTAGTAACTGGATTCGCCGTCGCGTTGCAACACGCGCTTAATCGAAATCTCGGCGTAAGAAGACCACTGCCCCGCAGCCTTGCCCAGCGAGTTATCGAAAACCAGCTCGACGCTGGCGCGCGACACCGGCTTGCGCTTGCTGGAGCCGTTGAAAATCACGTCCTGCATGCTAGACCCGCGCAACGCCGAAGCCTTGGACTCGCCCAACACCCAGCGCAGCGCGTCGATCACGTTCGACTTGCCGCAACCGTTGGGGCCTACGACGCCCACGATCTGCCCCGGCAGCGGAATGTGCGTGGGATCGACGAACGACTTGAAGCCGGCTAGTTTGATCTGGGATAAACGCAATTTAACGGGAACAACGTTTTATAATGCGGGCCATTCTAACTGAACTGCACAGGCCGTCAAAATGACCACTCAACCGAACAAAGCACTGGAAACCTTCCCGAACCCAAACCTCAAGCGCGACTACCATATTCATATGGAAATCCCGGAATTCACCTGCCTGTGCCCCAAGACCGGCCAGCCGGATTTCGCGACGCTGATCCTCGACTACATCGCCGACCAGCAATGCGTGGAGCTGAAGAGCCTGAAGCTTTACATGTGGTCGTTCCGCGAGGAAGGTCACTTCCACGAAGACGTCACCAACCGCATCCTCGACGACCTCGTCGCCGCGACCCAGCCGAGATTCATGCGCCTCACCGCCAAGTTCTACGTGCGCGGCGGCATCTTCACCAACGTCATCGCCGAACACCGCAAGGACGGCTGGCAGCCCGCGCCGTTCGTCGAACTGAGCCAGTTCGGGACGCAGTCGAATACGCGGGGTTAAGGGGGTAAGCTTGTCTCGGCCTATGAAGGTTCTCACGGCTAACACCTCAATCGAAGCGCGGCTTCGTCGCTGGGAAGCTACGCCGACAGACCGGCTCCGCACCTCACCTTCAAGGTTGAGGGTTATAAGCATATGACCGATAGCGCTAGCCTCAAGATTCATCGAGCCACGGAACACGTCAACGAGTTGAACGTACTATTCCAGAAACAGCGACCGTTCACCTACATTCTCGAAACGAATGCAAAGACTGGGCAGCGCGCCACCTTCGCAAAACGAAACGAATCCGTTATACACAGGGCTGCAATCATTTGCGGAGATGCCGTTCACAATCTCCGTGCCGCTCTCGATCATGCCTATTGGGACATCGTGTCCCCCTTTGCCGCTACCGACAAGGAAAAAAAGGGGCTGCAATTTCCCTTTAGTGAAACCGAGGCACGGCTTGATGAAGCAGTAAAGACGAGACTCGCCGAAAGGGTCTCGCCATCCTTCTATCAAGTTCTTCTCGATTTGAAGCCCCATGGTGAGCCTGGCGGGAATGAATATCTCGCGCTCATCCACAAGCTCGACATCCTCGATAAGCACAAGCTTCTTATCCCAACTGGAGACTACACAAAGATCTCCTCTGAGATACTTATCAAACAAGTCCCAGACTTCCCTCGCGGCCTTGTCAATTGTAGCTTCGGCCAAAACAACAGAGACGTGGCGTGGAACATTCCGCCCATGAATCGTGCTCAACGTAGGATGGCGCGAATTCCTGAAACCGGAATACTCGAACAAGAACTTAATGTCCCTGTTGACATAGTTTTCACAATCACTGGTTACGTCAATCATCACCCTGTAATTCCAACGCTTCACAAGCTGATTGATGTCACCAACTCCACTATTCAGGCAATGCGGAATGCTTCGCATTAAAGGGGGCAGCATCCCAATCTTTTTTCGCCGCTCCCTCAGTCTGTCAGCGCGGCAACGGCCGCGCTGACCTCAAAAAAACAAGCCGTGCGCGCAGCGCACACAACACTGTTTTCCATTTCCCCTGAGAGCCGCCTCGCTCAGGCGCAAACGAGCGGTGGGGTTGGGCGAGCACTGTTTGAGCACGTGGCCGCGAAGCGGATCGTGCGAGTTGCGCAGCCCCGCTCGTTTGCGTCTGAGCGAGGGAACCCGCGCAGCGGGCGGCGAACCGGGGTCGCCTTCTTCTTGGTTACTTCTTCTTGGCGAAGCAAGAAGAAGTAACTTGCTGTCGGGCAACCCCCGACGGTTTTGATTTTGTTTTATATACGCGTCAGTGACGCGTATCGCTCCCCGCCACCGTCACCTCCGCCGCAAACAACTGCGCCGCGTCGACCGGGTCGAATTCGTATCGGTGATTGCAAAACTCGCAATGCACCTCGATGACGGGCCGCTCGGACAAAGCCGCCTCGACTTCTTCCGCACCCAACATACGCAGCATCTGCGCGACGCTGTCGCGGGAACAGGAGCATTGGAAGGCGACCGGCTGCGCCTCGAACAGGCGCACGTCCTCTTCGTGGTAGAGCCGGTGCAGCAATTCCTGCGTGGACAACTGCATCAGTTCGTCGTCCTGCAGGGTCGCGGCCAGGTGGGTCACGCGCGACCAGGCATCGGCATCGTCCTCAGCCTGTTCCGGCAGCTTCTGCAGCAGCATGCCGGAGGCCGCATGTTCGTCCGCCGCCAGCCACAGCCGCGTTTCCAGTTGTTCGGAGCGGGTCATGTAGTTCTGCAGGATCTCCACGACGGTTTCGCCTTCCAGCGCGACGATGCCCTGATAGGCCTGCCCGCCGTTCTTCGGATCGAGCGTGATGACGAAGAGTCCGTCGCCGACGAGTTCTGGCAGGCTGCCGTGCAATGGGCCTTCCCACTTCGCCGTCGCGCGCAGCTTCAGGTCTCCCGTGCATTCCACCACCAGCAAGCGGATCGCCCCTTGTCCCTGAATTTGCAGCACGAGCGAACCGTCCAGCTTGAGCGTGGCCGCCAGCAGCACGGCGGCGGCGCACAGTTCGCCCATCATCCGGCGCAACAGTGGCGGATAGTCGTGGTGCTCCAGCACGCTGCGCCAGGCGGCGTCCAGATGCACCCGTTCGCCGCGGATAGGCGCATGTTCGAACAGGAAACGGTGCAGGGAATCGGGAGAGGTTTTCATGGCGCGCGATGATATCACGCGACAGTAGGACAACTGCCCCCCCGAAAAACCATCTTCCAAAGGCCGGTGTGCTTGGACACAGGAATCAAGCGTCGTACCAACGTGGCAGGCATCTTCCCGAACGATGCCCCCCATCCTCAGATGGATTGGAGCGGTGCTAATGGAACAAAGTCATTAGCGGGAATTGCCAAACAACGGCGCCTGTCGGAGAATCCGGACTCGCCGAGTCCAGGTCGAACGCCACTACAGGAGCGCATGCATGACCATGAAGGAAGTCGATCAGTTGCTGCTGCGTTTCGTCAGTGCGGTGGATCTGTTCAGGAAGATTGATCTGGACGATGTCGCCGCGCTGCTGCGCCAGTCGACGCGCATGGATTTCGAGTCCGGCGAGACGGTATTTCTGGAAGGCGACGAGGGATACGCGATGTATATCGTCACTCAGGGGGCGTTTGAGGTCTACCGCAATGTCGCCGGGCAGCATGTCTATATCGCCAGCGTCGAACCCGGCGAGCACTTCGGAGAGATCGCGCTGTTGATCAATCGCCCGCGCAGCGCCTCGGTGCGCGCGATCCAGTCCAGTTCGGCGATCCGCTTGACCAAGCACTCGATCATGTCGGAACACCGCGCCGCCGCGCTGCTGTTCCGCAACATGGCCCAGATGATGGCGCAGCGACTGGTGTCGGTGGATAACGAGGTCATCCTGCACAAGACCGGGAAATATCAGGCGTTCCGGCCGGAACCCGCCCCCTCGCCCACGGCGCAGGACGAATATGTCGTCGTCAAGCGCTGACAGCCGTAATTATTCCCTTGCATGACGCTTGCCTTTGCCGCGTTTTTTGACAAGAATGTAGTCAAAGAACAGCGAGCACATTCATGCCACAGCAAAGCATCACCGATTTCACCCTCCCCGCCACCGGCGGTCAGTCTTTCACCCTCTCCGCCGCGCGCGGCAAGCATCTGGTGATCTACTTCTATCCCAAGGACAACACGCCGGGTTGCACCACCGAGGCGATGCAGTTCCGCGATTTGTATCCGGAGTTCGCCAAAGCGGGCTGCGAGATCGTCGGCATCTCGCGCGACAGCATCAAGTCGCACGAAAACTTCAAGGCGAAATTCACGCTGCCATTCGAATTGCTGTCGGATGCCGACGAGACAGCGTGCAATCTGTTCGGGGTCATTAAACAGAAAATGATGTACGGCAAACAGGTGCGCGGCATCGAGCGCAGCACCTTTGTTATTGATAAAAACGGCGTACTGCGCCGCGAGTGGCGCAAGCTCAAGGCCGACGGGCACGCGCAGGAAGTACTGGATTTCGTCAACTCCCTCGACTAAAGGAACGCATCATGCCCACACACAAGAAGGCTACAAAAAAGTCCCAAACCAAGCTGTTCGTGCTGGACACCAATGTGTTGCTGCATGATCCGACCAGCCTGTTCCGTTTCGAGGAACACGATATCTGCCTGCCGATGTTCGTACTGGAAGAACTGGATAACAAGAAAAAGGGCATGACCGAAGTCGCGCGCAACGCGCGCCAGGCCAGCCGCTTCCTCGACGAGATCGTCAACGATGCGCCGCACAAGATCGAAGACGGCATCGCGCTGGAGTCGCAGGCGCACAAGAATTGCACCGGTCGCCTGTTCCTGCAGACCAGCTTCATCAAGCACGAGTTGCCGCAGAACATGGAGTTGGGCAAGGCCGACAACGCTATTCTCGGCGTGGTCATCGGCATGCAGCAGGATCATCCGCAACGCTCGGTGATTCTGGTGTCCAAGGACATCAACATGCGCATCAAGGCCCGCGCACTGGGGCTGGAAGCGCAGGACTACTTCAACGACAAGGTGCTCGAAGACACCGACCTGCTCTACAGCGGCGTGTTGCAATTGCCGGACGATTTCTGGGAGCGCCATGGCAAGGACATGAAGTCCTGGATCCATGAAGGCCATACCTTCTATCAGGTGCGCGGTCCGCTGTGCGGCGCGATGTTCATCAACCAGTTCGTCTTCCTGGAGAACGGCGGCAACCCGTTCCATGCAATAGTGACGGAACAGGACGACCAGACTGCGGTGCTGCGCACGCTGACCGACTACACCCACAGCAAGAATGCGATATGGGGCATCACCGCGCGCAACCGCGAGCAGAACTTCGTGCTGAACCTGCTGATGAACCCGGAGATCGATTTCGTCACGCTGCTGGGCCAGGCCGGCACCGGCAAGACGCTGCTGACGCTGGCGGCCGGCCTGATGCAGGTGCTGGAGACCAAGCTCTATTCCGAGATCATTGTGACCCGCGTGACCGTGCCGGTCGGCGAGGACATCGGATTCCTGCCGGGCACCGAGGAAGAGAAAATGTCGCCTTGGATGGGCGCGCTGGAAGACAACATGGACGTGCTGAACAAGAACAACGAGGAGGGCGGCGACTGGGGACGCGAGGCGACGCGCGACCTGATCCGCTCCCGCGTCAAGGTGAAGTCGCTGAACTTCATGCGCGGCCGCACCTTCCTGAACAAGTACCTGATCATCGACGAGGCGCAGAACCTCACGCCCAAGCAGATGAAGACGCTGGTCACCCGCGCCGGTCCCGGCACCAAGGTGGTGTGCATGGGCAACATCGCGCAGATCGACACGCCCTACCTCACCGAAGGCAGCTCCGGCCTGACCTATGTAGTCGACCGATTCAAGGGCTGGGAGCATGGCGGCCATGTGACGCTGATGCGCGGCGAGCGTTCGAGGCTGGCGGATTATGCCGGCGAGGTGCTGTAGCATCTCGCATAGCCTACTGCGCGGTTTGATTGCGGCGTTGCGCGGTGCTCGAAATCCGGGGTCGCAAGGCGACAGACCTTGTGTACATTCCGGTTTCTGTGCTCCGTGCGCCTTGCACTCAAGCCGCTCGCTACGGCTCTTCGAGATGCTGAAGAAATATTCAGAAGCGAGCAATTGATATGAAATTATTGGGAACCGACGCCAGCCCCTACGTCCGCAAGGTGCGGCTGGTGTTGCTGGAAAAAAACCTCGCCCACGAGTATCTGGTGGATGCGCCGCGCGATCCCGGCAGCCATGTCGCGCAGGTCAATCCGCTGGGACGCATCCCGGCGCTGATTCTCGACGACGACACTTGCGTGTACGACTCGCCGGTGATCGCCGAATACCTCGACACGCTGAACGACTCCCCTGCGCTAATCCCGCGCAGCGACGCGCTGGCGCGCATGCGCGTGAAGCGTTGGGAGGCGCTGGCGGACGGCGTGATGGACTCGGCAGTCGCGGTGCGCAACGAGCGCATCCGCCCGGAAGAGAAGCAGGAGCCGAACAACATCGCCGTGCACAGCAACGCGATCGGCCGTGCGCTGGCCCACGCGGCCGAGTTGCTGGGCGAACGCGACTGGTGCGAAGGCGACACGATCACGCTGGCCGATCTGGCGCTGGCGAGTACGCTGGTCTATCTCGACCTGCGCCAGCCAGAACGCGACTGGCGCGGCACCCACCCCAACCTCGCCGCATGGTTCCTGCGCATCGCCGCGCGTCCCAGCATGCGCGCCACACTGGGAGCATAGCAATGGACGAGATAAAGAAGACCGACGACGAATGGCGCGATGAACTGACTCCGGAGCAATACCGGGTGTGCCGCTGCTCCGACACCGAGCAGGCATTCACCGGCCAGTACTGGGACTGCCACGATCCCGGCATCTACCGTTGCGTGTGCTGCGGCGCGGCGTTGTTCGACTCCACCGCCAAGTTCGATTCCGGCACCGGCTGGCCCAGCTTCCGCCACCCGGTCGCCCCGGAGAGCATCGTCGCGCGCGCAGACACCAGCAACGGCATGCAGCGCGTGGAAGTGGTGTGCAAACAATGTGGTGCGCACCTCGGCCACATTTTCCCGGACGGCCCGCCGCCAACCGGACTGCGCTTCTGCATCAACTCGGCCGCGCTTGCGCTGGACCGGGACTGACCTGATCCCTCATCGTTTTTCAATAATTCACCGCCAACCATATGAAACTGCTGTTCGATCTATTCCCCGTCATCCTGTTTTTCATCGCATTCAAGACGTTCGATATCTATGTCGCAACGGCGGTCGCCATCGCCGCGACCGTTGTACAAATCGCCTGGACCAAGTGGCGGCACGGCAAGGTGGATGTGATGCTGTGGGTGAGCTTCGCGATCATCGCCGTGTTCGGCGGCGCGACGCTGCTGCTGCACGACGAGACCTTTATCAAGTGGAAGCCGACCGTACTGTACTGGCTGTTCTCGGCGATCCTGCTGTTCTCCAGCATCCTGTTCAACAAGAACCTGATACAGGCGCTGCTGCACGAGAAGATCGCGCTGCCGCTGCATGCTTGGCATCGCCTGAACCTGATGTGGAGCCTGTTCTTCGCGGTGCTGGGCTTCCTCAACCTCTATGTCGCGTTCAACTACTCCACCGAGGCATGGGTGAACTTCAAGTTGTTCGGATTCACTGCGCTGATGGTCGTATTCATCCTCGCGCAAAGCGCCTGGCTGGCGAAGTATGTGGACGAAAAAAAGGAATCGAACTGATGTGGTACTCGATCATCGGACAGGATGTCCCGGATAGTCTGGAGAAACGCCTCGCGGCACGTCCCGCGCATCTGGCGCGGTTGCAGGCATTGCAAAACGAGGGCCGCTTGCTGCTCGCCGGCCCGTTCCCCGCAGTGGATGCCGCAGATCCCGGCCCAGCCGGTTTCACCGGCAGCCTGATCGTCGCCGAATTCGCTTCTCTGCAAGACGCGCAGCGATGGGCCGATACGGACCCTTATGTGGCCGCCGGCGTGTACGAAAAAGTCGGCGTGCAACCCTTCCGTAAAGTATTCCCCGCATGACCGCTTGCATAGAGTTGATGCGCGAGCGGTTGGCAACGTTAGCCCCCGTCGCGCTGGAAATTATCGACGACAGCCACAAGCATGCCGGACATGCGGGCGCGCGCGACGGCGGCGGTCATTACCGGCTGCATATCGTCTCCGCGCAATTCGCCGGGAAGAACACGGTGGCGCGCCACCGTATGATATATTCCGCGCTAGGAGAAATGATGCGGCATGACATACATGCCTTGAACATCACGGCGAAAACGCCGGATGAAATTTGATCACCTTACTTTTTTAAGAGGACCCGCAATGTTGAAAACTGGAAAATTTGCAGCACTGGCAATCATCAGCGCACTGGCTATCCAGCCGGCATTCGCCGAAGAAAAATCCGCAGCGATGGTTAATGGCGTCTCGATTCCGCAGGCCCGCATCGACCTGCGCGTCAAAGCGGCAACCGCCCAGGGACAGACCGACAGCCCGGAACTGCGCAAGGCGATCCGCGAGGATATGATCAACCTCGAAGTGATGACGCAGGAAGCGAAAAAGCTCGGTCTGGACAAGAACGACGACGTCGTCCAGCAGATGGAACTGGCCAAACAGTCGGTACTGGTCGGCTCCTTCGTGCAAGACTATGCCAAGAAGCACCCTATCAGCGAGGATCAGCTCCAGCAGGAATACGACAAGCTGAAGACCAAGCTGGGCAGCAAGGAATTCAATGCGCGCCACATCCTGGTTGCGACCGATGCGGAAGCCAAGGCGATCATCGCCCAGCTCGGCAAGAAGGCAAAGTTCGAGAAACTGGCCGAGAAATCGCAGGATGCCGGCTCCGCACAGCAAGGCGGCTCGCTTGGCTGGGCAGTCCCGGGCAACTTCGTCCCGCCTTTCGCCAACGCGCTGCTGAACCTGAAAAAGGGCGAATACACCAAGGAACCGGTCGAGTCCCAGTTCGGCTGGCATGTCATCAAGCTGGACGATGTGCGCGACCTGAAGGTGCCGCCGTTCGAGGAACTGAAGCCGCAACTGCAACAACGCCTGCAGCAACAGTCGATCCAGAAGATGATCACCGACCTGAAGACCGCAGCCAAGATCGAATAGCGAAATCCCCGTCATACCCCGCAAAGGACACCGCAAGGTGTCCTTTGCATTTTCAGACCCGCAAAGCCCAAAATCCGGGGCTTTGTAGTATCCTTGCCGCCGGCCAAACCACTCCATCAAAATGAACAAGGTCCTGCTCAGCGAAATCCTGACAGCTTCTGTCGAAACCATCCCTGCCGATGCATCCATCATCGATGTATTGGCCAGAATGGCGGCGCTGAACATCAGTTGCGCGGTCGCCGTGGACGGCGACCGCAGGCCGCTGGGCATCTTCACCGAACGCGACGCGGTGCGCCTGCTGGCGGAGCGGCGTGGGCTGGGCGATCTGCAAATAGGCCAGGTGATGAGCACCCCGCCGTTCACCTCTTCATCGAACATCGATTTCCGAGAAGCCTACCGCCTGCTGCAGGAACGCGGCTTCCGCCACCTCGTCGTAGTCGACGGAAACGGCCGTCTGGAGGGTATCGTCACCGAAGGCGACTTCCTAAACCACCTCGATGCGGGCGACCTCTCCGAGTTCAAGAGCACCGAAAAGGTCATGTCGCGCAACATCGTCACCGTCGATATCGGCGATATGGTCGCTGATGCAGTCGGCCTGATGAGCCGTAACCGTTACAGCTGCGTGGTGGTCATGCGCCAGCAAATCCCCTACGGCATACTCACCGAGCGCGATGTGGTGAAACTGGCTCCCAGACTGGCCCTGGAAGGAGACATTCCGATCGCCGACGTGGTGCGCACGCCGTTGATCACGATGCCGCCGAACACCGCGCTGCCGGACGCGATCAAGCACATGGATCGGCACCGGGTACGCCACCTTGTCATCGTCGAAGACGACAAACTGCTCGGCCTGGTGACGCGCCACGACATGGTCAAGACGCTGCAAGGCAGCTACGTCAACTTCCTGCACGAGACCATCCAGGTGCAACGCAAGGAACTGTTCAAGCTCGTGCAACAGCACAGCCTGTTCAAGCTGCACGATGCGGCATTGGCGGCCGCCGCCAACGCCATCGTGATCGCGGATCGCCAGGCGGTGATCCAATGGGCCAATCCGGCGTTCTCCCGGCTGACCGGCTACTCGCTGGAAGAGACCATCGGCAGCCATATCCGCGATCTGGTCCAGTCGGGCGAACAGGGGCCAGAGTTCTACGAACGCCTGTGGAAAACCATCCTTTCCGGCGATGTCTGGCAAGGCGAGATCGTCAACAAACGCAAGGATGGGACACACTATCCGGAAGAGATGACGATCACGCCGGTCCGCATCGAAAGCGACGAGATCACCCATTTCATTGCGGTCAAACAGAACATCAGCGAACGCAAGCGCACCGAAGAACAGTTGCGCGAAGCCGCCACGGTGATGCGTAACACCCACGAGGGCGTGGTGATCACCGACACGACGCCGGGCATCATCGCAATCAACGAGGCCTACACGACCATCACTGGTTACAGCCCGGAAGAGTCCATAGGCAAGAATCCGAGCATGCTCGGCTCCGGGCGCGCGGACAGGGCGTTCTACCAGACAATGTGGAAAGAGATCGTCGCGCGCGGCTGTTGGCAGGGCGAGATATGGAACCGCCGCAAGAACGGCGAGATCTATCCGCAGTTGCTGACGATCAGCACCGTGTACAACGACAAGCAAACCCCAGTGCGCTACATCGGCGTGTTCTCCGACATCACCCAGATCAAGGAGAACCAGGCGCAACTCGAATTCATGGCTCACCACGATCCGCTGACCCGGCTGCCCAACCGCGCACTGGTCGAATCGCGGCTACAGCAGGAACTCGAACAGGGCCATCGTCACTGCCTGCAAAGCGGCGTGCTGTTCATCGACCTCGACCACTTCAAACCGGTCAACGACAGCTTCGGCCACCTGGTCGGCGACGAGTTGCTGTGCGCGGTTGCCGAACGTCTCAGCATGCGCCTGCGCGAAGGCGACACGCTGGGCCGGCTGGGCGGCGACGAATTCATCCTGCTGCTGTCCATGCTGCACGACCCACAGGACGCCGCCGTCGTCGCGCGCGACCTGATCGCCGCGCTGAACGAACCGTTCCAGCTCTCCGGCGGACAGGAAGTGTTCATCGGCGGCAGCATCGGCATCAGCCTGTTCCCGCAGGATGGCGAGACCATCTCCGAACTGATGAAAAATGCCGACGCCGCGATGTACCTCGCCAAGGAAAACGGCCGTAACCAGTTCTCGTTCTACACCAAAGAACTGAATGCCGATGCACGCAACAAGCTGGCGCTGGAGAACGAACTGCGGCGCGCCCTGCTGCAGAACGAACTGACGCTGCACTACCAGCCCAAGGCCGACGTGCGTAGCGGCCGCATCGTCGGTGCCGAGGCGCTGTCGCGCTGGCAGCAGGCCAACGGCAGCTGGATATCGCCGGCCCAGTTCATCCCCATCGCCGAAAAATCCGGCCTGATCATGGACCTGGGCAACTGGGTCATCGAGCAAAGCTGCAAGCAGATACGCGCCTGGCTGGACTGCGGCCTGCCGGAGACCTGCATCGCGATCAACATCTCCGCGCGCCAGTTCCGCAGCGGCAACCTCGACACGCGACTGGCCGAAGCGATCGAACGGCACGGCATCGCCGCGCATCATCTGGAAATCGAACTGACCGAAAGCATGCTGATGCAGGAACTGGACCGCGCGATTGAGACCATGCACAAGGTCAAACAGCTCGGCGTCAAGATATCGCTGGACGATTTCGGCACCGGCTACTCCAGCCTGGGCTACCTGAGCCGATTCCCCATCGACACGCTGAAAATCGACCAGTCGTTCGTCCGCGGCGTTCCCTCCGTGGCGGACGACGCGGAGATCGCGTCCGCGATCATCGGTCTCGCCCACCGCATGAAACTGCGCGTCGTCGCCGAAGGCGTCGAAACCGCCGACCAGTTGTCTTTCCTGCGCAGCAACGAATGCGACGAAGTGCAGGGCTACTACTTCAGCAAACCCATCCCCGCCGACGATTTCGCCGCCCTGGTGCGCAGTGGCAAGACGCTGACAGACTGACCCCTCCGCGCATCCCACCCCCCTGATATACCGCCGCCCGGACGGGAAAAATTCTTATCCGGCGATGGATTTCCATCGCCGGCGATACCCCTCTCATCACTATTGACATTCCCCGCCGAACTCAAATAGAGTTCGCCCCACTTGCATATCCGCCGCAACGCATACCGCACCGCACGCACGGTCCGGAGCTACCGGCAGAATCCCCAGAACAGGAGGCTGGCGCAAGAGCTCATCCCACCCGGGATGACCGAGGCATGGCACAGACCAGCCTCGCAGTCGATTCCCGCGCAAAACGGAAACGACGGCCAGCAACTTGTTCAGGGAGAAATCGCGTGGCAAGACCGCTTTCCATTATGTGCGTCCATGGCATTGCCCATGACGATATCAATCACATCCTTAATACTTCACTGAAACAAGTCCATCCTCGATGGCCTTGCCTCATGTAGCCCCAAACATTAAGGGAGCCATTCCCTTTGCCTGCGACTTCCCCAGATACAACAAAGTAAAAATGCACAGGAGACAAGAAAATGCGTAAGAAAGCACTTTTGATTGGCATTAACCGCTACAAGATCCCAGGCGCCGATCTGCGTGGTTGCGTCAATGACGTAGAGAATATGCGCAACATACTGATGAAATATTACGGCTTTCAGGATAAGAACATTGTCAGGCTGACCGACTTTTCCGCCACCAAGAAGGCCATCCAGACCGGCATCGTCAAATTGCTGAAGGATGCCAAGAGTGGCGACGTACTCGTGCTGCATTATTCGGGGCATGGGGCAAATGTCCCGGATACAAATGGTGACGAGGCCGATCACCGCGACGAAATACTCTGCCCCACCGATCTAGACTGGTACGATCCGCTGACTGATGACTGGTTACGAGACACATTCAACAGTGTCGCCGCCGGAGTCAATCTCACGATAATCATGGACTGCTGCCATTCCGGCACAAACACCCGCCAGTTAATGCCGCCGGATGCCCCGCGCATAGCGCGTTTCCTGCCATGCCCACTGGACATAATAGCGGTGGAATCTGGTCGAAAATTGACTGGAGACATCCGAAAAACCCTGCGCATATCGACACCCGAAAAACGCAAGGAGGGCGATATTGTTGCCGTGGACATCCCCGAACTGCTCATTACTGGTTGCCGCGATACCCAGACCTCCTCCGACGCCTACATCGGCAAAAGCTACAACGGCGCCCTGACATGGAATCTGGTATCCGCGATCAAGGCTGCGAAAGGCAAGCTTAGCTATCGTGACCTGCACACCCTGACCACGAAAGGCCTGAAGGCAGACAAATTCGACCAAGTACCCCAACTCGAAGGACGCAACGTCAATTTTGATCATCCTTTCTTGGCCTCGCTCACGGCCAGCACCGCTAAAGCCGCGCCAGTTCCGCAGCAAAAGAAACAAAAGGTGGCACCCCGAATAAAAGCCACCAGGACCACGGCTCGCGCATTCGTTGATAGCATTAAGTTGCCACCCGTGGCGAGACACTTAACGAGGGATATCCAGCCCCCCAATGAAATTGATTACGATGAGTTGAAGAATCAAGCCATGGTGGTCGGCTCCGAAGTAGTTTCCTTTGTCAAAGGAGTCACCGCAGAACGCAGGGAAGATATCGTCAACTCGGCCCTGTTGGCACAGTTGGCTGCCAACAAGAAGGCATCCAATAGCGATATTTTCAAATGGTATGACGCATACTTCGACGCGCTTGGCCAGCTCGGCTGGGTGCTACAAGATTCAGCCTTCAACGCATACGAAGAGCAGGCTGACGGCATGGAGGCGCATGAAGCGATTCTGCAGGTGGCGACCGTGCTGCTGGGCGCAGCGCCGACCGCACTGGCCGTCATCACCTCCACGATCAACGCTATGAAATCCATGGATGCGAACAGCCCATGGCTCACCATCTTCAACCGGGAAAGCCGCACGGCAAAATCCTCTCGTTTTCAAATCGCTCTAGCAGAACAGGACGAGAGTGGACAATTCATGGTGACCATGATGGCCTACAGCCTGGAAGCCGAATCGAGTATCACGCAGGTGCTGTTTTTCAAGATCAGAAAAAACAAGGTATCGCTCAAGCATAACTCCGGGAAAGTCACCATCAACGAATCCGTGCTGAGCAGCGTGCGGGACAAGATCAAGGCCAAGCTGGCGGATCGGGTAGGAGATTACGTCGATAGCATCGACATCTGATCGATTACCGCTTCTGGACAGACCAGCCATCATTGGAGAAAAAGCATGCCCACCCAAAACATCATCAAACTGCGTATACCCGGTGAAAAAATACAGACAGAAAAACCGCTGGATTGGCAGTCGGCATACCTGACCGTAGATAACATCCGCAGCTACACGCTTGGGACAACGCGAGGGGAAGCCCAAGCGCATCCAATCGAAGAGGCGCAGGAAGACGATGTGGTTGAAGTCGAGCTGGAAAATGGTCTGCGTTTCTGGACAACGCCAGCAAGCTTGCGCGATGAGGTCTTCGCCGAACTCGGCATCAGGCGCGGGGCCGCAGACGAGGTGTTCGATATACCGATGAACTTGCCACAACGTAGCGGAGAGAGAGGATTCGGCGAAATCGTAATCAAGGCACTACGCTTTTTCGGAGTGCGCTTTGCAGAACAAAAAGGTGCCCGAGACATCGCGCTAATGATTGAGGCAAAAGGACTTAAAGATGGATGCACAAAGCTGTATCGTTGCAGCCAGACCGAGCAATTCGGATTAGAGCCAGCAACAGCAAAACCTGTTCCGACAGATAAACCTGCGTTGCTGTTGCTGCATGGCACCGGCTCGTCCACAGAAGGAAGCTTCGGCGAATTATGGAGCGACACAGGCGACAATTGGAGTCGGCGAGATAGCTGGCTGGCGCTACTGAAAAGATACGACACCGTACTGGCGCTGGAACATCGCTCGCTGACCGAGAACCCGATACAGAACGTTATTACTTTGGTGGACTCACTGCCCGATGGCATTACCCTGCATGTGGTGTCGCATTCGCGTGGCGGCATGGTGGGCGAATTGCTGTGCCGTGGCAGCGCCTCGGACGGCCAGCCCCCCTTTTCCAAAGACGAACTAGAATTTTTCCGCAAGCAAAATCAAGACGGCCCGCTTGGTGACCTGGACAAGCTCAATGGGCTGCTCCAGAACAAAAACATCCGGGTGGAGCGCTTTGTGCGCACAGCCTGCCCGACCCGCGGCACCACATTGGCATCCGAGCGGCTGGACATTTACTTCTCGGTGCTGCGCGCCTTGCTGAGTTTTATCCCCGGCATCGCTGGTGCGGTGCTGGACGGCTTCGCTGCTCTTGCCGCAGGCATTGCCGCCCAGCGCCGCAACCCGGAAATACTCCCCGGCATCGAGGCAATGATCCCCGGTTCGCCGCTGGTGAAATTACTCAACTTCCCGACAGCCCGTGTTGATGGACGCTTGCGGGTAATCTCCGGTGACATACAAGGCGGAACACTGGCCAGCACTCTCATGGTATTGCTGACCGACCCGCTGTATCAAACCGATCACGATCTGGTGGTCAACACCGACTCCATGTTCAGCGGCGCACAGCGCAAAGACGGTGCGGCCTATGTGTTTTATCGCGGGCCGGAAATCTCCCACTTCAAATACTTTACCAATCAGCCCAGCGTAAGAAAACTTGAAGCGGCGTTATCCGCAGATGCGACGGTTGGCGATGGATTCACTTCTTACGACATGAAAAAAGAAGTAAAGCCAGTGCCATCAAGGGGCATTCGCGGCGCACCTCGTGCCACCGTGTTCCTGTTGCCGGGCATCATGGGCAGCCATCTCGACATCGGCACCAATCGCATATGGATGGACGTTTCTGATTTAGCCATGGGCGGGATGGGCAAGCTCAAGCTGGGTGTATTCAATGTCGAGGCGGGGGAAGTCGTAGGCTCGGCCTACAGCCCGATGATCGAACAGCTTGCAGGCAGTTATGACGTGGAGCCCTTCCCTTACGACTGGCGTCTTTCGGTTACCGAAGCAGCCGCTAAATTAGCGCAAGCCATCACCAAAAAACTGGATGAGTTAAAGCAACTAAATCTCCCAGTAAGCATCGTGGCCCACTCCATGGGCGGCGTGGTTTTTCGCGCGATGATGGCCAACCATCCCAACGTGTGGGAGCGCCTGTGCGAACACAAGGATGCCCGAGTGGTCATGCTCGGCACACCAAACAGCGGATCGCATGCCATGGGCATGGTACTGACCGGGCAGGACGGCCTGATACGCCGATTGGCTGTGCTCGATTTCAAGCACAACCTCGAAGAGTTGTTGGACATCATTCGCGAGTATCCGGGCGTATTTGAAATGCTGCCTTACGAGTTGCTTGATCCGAAAGCTTGGTCGGACAAGGACGAGGCAGATGAATCATCGCCAGCCGCCGTGATGTTCAAAAACGCCAAAGCCGTCTGGGACAAGATCAAAACCGCGACACAACAGCTCGACCCAAAACGCTTCTTCTACATAGCCGGACAAGCGCCCGCAACGCCGGACAGCATGAGGCGCGAAGGCGGGAAGTATATTTTCGATGCCACACCGCAAGGCGATGGGCGCGTGCCTTGGGCAACCGGCATCCCGACCGGCATTCGCACCTGGTATGCGAACGCACTGCATGGAGATTTGTGCAAATCCGAAAAATGCACACCTGCCGTACTCGACATCCTGCGCCACGGCAACACCGACAGGCTACCCAGCGTAGCGCCGGGCAATCGCGGCCTGCCCGCAAAATTCGTGATGCCATCAGAGCGCGCCGTACTGCACCCTAATCACGAAGAACTGCTTGCCGCAGCCCTCTGCGCGCAGCCAGAAAAATTAACCACTCACGCCTCCAACAAAATCCGTGTGAGGGTCGTCCACGGCAGCTTGGAATTTGCCAGCCACCCCATTCTTCTCGGCCACTATTGCGGCGACACATTGGTCAGCGCAGAAGCCGCGTTAGACCGGCACATGGGCGGTCGCTTGCTTGCCAGCCAGCGACTCGGGCTGTATCCGGGCGCTATAAACACCGCCCAGTATTTCACTAACGACGGACATAAACCCAAGGGCGCGATCATCGTCGGCTTGGGAGATGTCGGTGAGCTGACCCCCGGTTCATTAGAAAAAGCCGTGTCGCGCGGCATACGCACATATGCGACCAGCCATATGAATGAACCAGGAAAATACGGCACACCGCCCACTGGCGTCAGTGTGCTGCTGGTCGGCACCAGCAAGGCAGGTTTATCGGTAACGACTGCAATAGCTGCCATTTTGCGCGGCATAGACAAAGCGCTACAGAACATTGAGAAGCACGGCTTGGCTGATCGCATGATGCTGGAAGAAGTCGAACTGATCGAACTGTACGAAGACATTGCCATTCACGCCGCACATGCGCTTGAAGACGCTAGCAAAGATGCCGACCTGACCCGGCGTTTCGAATTCGATGCCAAAGTGCAAATTAATCGCAAGCGCGGCGCGATGCGTCGCGCCTCTACCCAGGATGTCTCCGACTGGTGGGAAAGACTCGGTATCAATGAAGATGCGCAAGGACAATTCAAATTCCAATTATTAACCGACCGGGCACGGGCAGAAACCTATCTGCAACCCAGCCAGCGCAAACTGGTGGATCAGTTCATGGCGGACGCATTAGCTAACAACACCACCGGCAATTCCGCCGCATCGACTCTGTTCCAGATGCTGACCCCCAACAACCTCAAGCAGTACGCGCCAGAGCAGCGCAATCTGCTGTTGGTGCTGAACGACACCGCCGCCCGCTATCCGTGGGAGCTGATGACCGCACGATCAAAAGATGACAAAGATACCGGCATCACCCTGCCCATGTCGGTGCGGGCAGGCATGTTGCGACAACTGCAAGTCAACACTTTCCGCGAAAAAGTCACCCACTCGCCGGGCAAATCCGTACTAGTGATCGGCAACCCGAAAATTGCCAACCGCAGATTCTCCAATCTGCCCGGTGCGGCAAACGAAGCCAAAGAAGTTGTGGCCGCACTAAAGGCGCACAACTACATCCCGGTGCAGTTGATCGAGACCGAAGCCAAGGAAATATTATCTGCCCTGTATGCCGATGACTACCGCATCCTGCATCTGTCCGGCCATGGCGTGCACGACTATGAGGTGCGCGAATCCGACGATCCTTGTCTCAACAAAAACGCCCAACGGGTAAGCGGCATGGTGATCGGCGATGACCTGTTCATCACCCCAGCCGAAATCCGGCAAATGACCGTGGTGCCAGAACTGGCTTTCATCAACTGCTGCCACCTCGGAAAGATTGATGACCGCAAAATACAAAACCTGCCCGGCCTCGCCGCCAACCTCGGCGCAGAACTTATCGCCATGGGCGTGCGTGCGGTTGTAGCCGCAGGCTGGGCGGTGAACGATGAAGGCGCAAGACTCTTCGCGGCGGCCTTCTACGAAGCCATGCTGACAGGCAAAAACTTTGGCTACGCCGTGCGCAAAGCACGCCAAGCCGTTTTCAACAACAACCCGAACGACAATACATGGGGCGCGTACCAGTGTTATGGCGATCCATCCTTTGTACTCGGCGACGGTAGCAATTGCTTCAAGCCCGCAAAGACCTACTCCTTTGTCACGCCTAGCGAAGCGGTAATCGAACTGAACAACCTTATCGCAGAGGCTTACACAGCCCCCGAAACAAAACTAAGCTCAATGCAACAATGCCTCCAGGCAATACACGACGCCCTTCCGCAAAAATGGCTGAGCAAAGGGGAAGTTCTTTCGGCACTCGGTCAAGCATGGGGTGAACTGGGGCAATACGAAAAAGCGGTAGCGCACCTCGACAAATCGCTGGAATCAGCAAACGGGGAAACGACCCTCAAAGACATCGAACAGCTATGCAACTTCCGCGCACGCTGGGCAGTGAAAATTGATGGCCAGGGAAATAATGCCGAGGCGATGAAACTACTAAAACTTGCAGAAACGGACATCCACAAAGTGATCGGCCTAGGAGCCACCCCGGAGCGCTGGGCTATACATGGAAGCGTGATAAAACGCCGAGCGCTGATCCAGGCCAAACAAATTAATTCCGGCAATGGGGAAAATAATGCCCAAGCAGAACTTATCGCTGACTTGAACACGATCAGTGCCAGCTATGGAAATGCCGCCAAATTGCTCAAGGATAAAAACCAAAAACCTGATGCCTACTATTGGCTGAACTTATCCGCGACAAAAATCCTGCTGTCCATGCTGCAAAAATCAAAGCTGAACACAGGCACACTGCAAAGCAATCTGAAAAAAGCGCGCACCGCCAGCACAGAAAAGGACGCGAGCGAGCCCAGCTTCTGGAACGCCATCGCAGTCGTTGAATGCGATCTGCTAGAGGGGCTTATCAACAAAACATTGCACTCACGTGTGGATGACATCGTAAAAGGCTACTTGGATGCGAAACAGCGCGATGGCTCGCCGCGCGAATTCCTCTCTGCCAAGGAGCATCTGGATTACCTGATAGCAGTAACCGAAGCGGCAAATTCACCGATGGCCGCATCCATACGCAAGGTTCGCGACCAGCTCAACTGACCAAGTTGTGATGATGAAATTATCACTAGGTGAAACACACCAAGTCCGCATCCCTGCAAATGAGAAGTCGCTGACGGCACTCCCTCATCACGGATAAGAATAAACAACGTCGTCGTCTCTGGTTAGTTTGAATGCGTAGTCGTAGGATTTCATGATGTACCCCATGCCCAGTTGTTTGAGCATGGCGCAATAGGTTCCGGTTTTCAGCAAACGGGCGCAATAACCAACGGGCATTGCGCCGCATGGGGCCTCAACATCCGGTGCAATGCGAGCCAGCCATATCGCAAGATTAAGCGCGATGAATCACGCCCCTACGCCCCTGTTCTTCTTGATCAGGTCGTAGGCCAGTTGTATTTCCTTCGCCTGTTCGGTCGCCATCGCAATCATGTCTTCCGGCATGCCTTGGCCCATCAGTTTGTCGGGGTGGTATTGGCTCATCAGTTTGCGCCAAGCGCGTTTGACTTCGGCGTCGCTGCTGTCCTTGCTCACGCCCAACGCCTTGTAGGCATCTTCCAGCGCCTTGGCGGGATCGGCCTGCGCGCCGGCGAAGTGGGTCTGGTTAAGCACCATATCCATCAGGCGCTTGAAGGCTTCGGGGCCGTAGCCCAAACGTCCTGCGAGTTGCGTCAACAACGCCTCTTCTTCCGGGTGGAATTCGCCGTCGGCCAGCGCCATGACGATGAGCGACACCAGCAGCATTTCCTTCAGGTTCTTGGTGTGCCCGCAGATGGAGATGAAGCGGCGATAGACCGGTTCGATGTCGAAGTCGGGAGTCGCACCTTGCTTGAACCAGGCAATCGCTTGTGCTCGATGGGCGTCGGTCATGCCCAGTTTTTTCATGAACAGTTCGGCATGTTCAACCTCGGCTTCGGAGACGCGGCCATCGGCCTTGGCCAGTTTGCCCATGGTGACGAACACGGTCTCCAGGAACACCGCTTGGCGGATCGCGTTGCGCATGGGGTTGAGCGCGCCGGAGCCGTAGGCTCGCACGCGGTCGATATACGCGCCGACGAACCAGCCCAGCAGCGCGCCCCAGAATCCGAGGAAATAATAGCCGGCGATGATGCAGATGATTTTGAACAAGAGAGGCTCCAAAAATAAAACGGCGGCCATCGACCGCGACGAGGGGCGCATTATAGCGATACGTTGCGTATTCGCCGTTCGCTTCGCAGCTGAAGCCTGTCCTGAGCACATCGAAGGGCCGCTCCTACGAAAACCTGCTGCCTCCTGAGGTAAGGCGTGTCTGGCTTGGGCTATCGAGTACCCAAAGGCCTCCATTTTCCATAGAATCGAGCAACCCCAACCACTCACGGATCGCCATCATGGAAATGAAAAAGATCAACTCCGGCAAGCTGCGCGCCATCGGCTACGATGCGCGCGCCCGCGTGCTGCAAGTGCAGCTCGACGACGGCACGATGCTGCAGTATGGCGGCGTCGGCGAGGACATCTGGCGCAGGCTCAGCACTTCGGGGGCTGCCTGGAGCTTCTATCGCGACAACATCGAAGAAGAGTTCGCGGCGAAGCGCGTCTCTGCGAACGCGCCGTCCGGCAAGAATCCGCTCGACGATCTGTTCGGGAATCCATGAACGCACACTTGCACCTCCCTCCCTTCAATCCCACCGACGGCCTAGGGATTTCCCTAGACCTTTGACAATCAACGGAAAAATCCCATAAAGTCCGGTCTGCACCTCCCCCGCGATGCCCGGATCGTTCGCATGATCCGCGGCCTTCGGCGAACCGGGACGGCAGAGCGGCCAAGCCGCCGGCGCAAATACCGAGAACAGATAACGAAAACCGCAGTCATTCAAAGGGAGAAGACATGCACCGCAAGCCAAGCCTGACGCCAACCCCATCGATCCGGCTGTTTTCCGCTCGCCCCCGTTTCCCCGCCTGAACCAATGACCGCCGTCACGCTCACTCCGGCGTTGCGCCGATCCGGCAAAATGCTTCTGCTGGCGCTGGCCTATTTCGCCACCGGCAAACTGGGGATGGCGTTGTCGATCCAGGACAATCACATCGCCCTGCTCTGGCTGCCTGCCGGCATCTCGGTCGCGGCCTTGCTGCGCTGGGGAATATCATGCTGGCCCGGCGTTTTTCTGGGTGCACTTCTGGTCGATTTTTCCCTCGGGCTCTCCCCGCTGCTGACCATCGCCACGGCAGGCGGCAGCACTCTCGGGCCGCTGGCCACGGCATGGCTGCTCAAGCGCGGGCAATTCGACCACACCTTTTCCCGGCAACGCGACCTGATACTGCTGATAGTCTGCGCAGCATTGGGCATGCTGGCTTCTTCCTCTACTGCGGTGGCTCTGCTGTGGCTGGGCGGAGTGGTGCCCGCCGCCGGAGCGCCGCTCGCCTGGCTGCATTGGTGGCTGGGCGACACGGTGGGCGTGCTGCTGGCGGGTCCGCTGTTGCTGAGCATCACCCGCACCAACCACGCCGAAATCCTGTTCCGGCCTGTCGAGGCGGCGCTGTGCGGGCTGTTGCTGGGCGTCGCTGCGTGGCTGTCGTTCTTTACCAGTTATGGCGGTCAAAGCTTGCCGTTAGTCTTCATTCCGTTGCCGCTGGTGTTGTGGGCGGCGCTGCGACTGGGCATGACCGGCACATCGCTCGCGGTGCTGATGCTGGCGCTGCTCGCCACCATCGGCACCGCGCTGGGAATGGGCGCTTTCGGCGCCATGCCGGAAAACGAAGGCATGTATCTGGCCTGGTTGTATATGTTCACGGCGCTGCTGACCGGGCTGATGGTGACCACGGTGCTGGCGGAACGCAACAAGACCGAACAGTCCCTGCAACGTGCGAACGAACTGCTGGCGCTGGCGCAGCGCGAGGCCAAGGCCGGGGTATGGGACTGGGAATTGGCCAGCGGCACGTTCACCTGGTCGGACGAGATGTTCGATCTGTTCGGGCTGGATCCGAAAACATGCAAAGCCGGCTTCGAGATATGGCGCAAACGACTCCATCCCGAAGACAAGCAGGCCGCCGAAGACAAGATCAGCGACGCGGTGCGCACAGGCGCCCCGCTATTCAACGAATACCGCATCGTGTTGCCCGGCGGCATCACCAAATGGATATTCTCCGTCGGCAACACCAGCCGCAACGAACACGACGAAGCGATGCGCATGACCGGCCTGTGCATCGACGTCACCGCACAGAAGGAAGCACAGCAACGCGCCCAGCGCAGCGAATCGCGCTACCAGGCACTGATCCAGCAGGCCGCCGATATGCTGATCGTGCACGATTTCGATGGCCGCATCGTCGAGGTCAACCAGCAGGCCTGCGATGCCTTGGACTATAGCCGCGATGAACTGCTGCATATGGGCCTGCCAGACATCGTCCCCGGCTTCGATCTCGAAGAAAAGCGCCTGCTGTGGAATCAGCTCGAACAGGGCAAGCCCATCAGCATCACCTCGACCCACAAACGCAAAGACGGCAGCACTTTCCCGGTCGAGGTACGTTTCGCCGCGCTGAACGTCGATGGCGAGCAACTGGTAATGGGGCTGGTGAGAAACATCGGCGCGCGCGTCAGGGCGGAGGAGTTGTTGCGCGACTCGTTGCGGCAACTCGAGGAGAAAGAACTAGCCAAGACCCGGTTCCTCGCCGCGGCCGGCCACGACCTGCGCCAGCCGGTCGCCGCAGCGAACTTGTTCGTGGATACGCTGAAGCGTACCTCTCTCCAGCCACAGCAGCGCGAACTGATACAAAAACTGGAACAGTCGATGAGCGTCTTCTCCGGCCTGCTGGAGCGCCTGCTGGACATCTCCAGACTCGACTCCGGACTGATCAAGCCCGAGATCGCCTCGTTCAATCTATCCGAACTGTTCGACTGGCTGGATCGGAACTTCACCCAGACCGCGCAAGACAAGGGGCTGCGCCTGCGGCTCTTCTTCCCGGCGCAGCATCCGCTGTTCATCCGCACCGACATCGGCCTGCTGCAATCCGTGCTGATGAATCTGGTATCCAACGCGATCAAGTTCACGGCGCACGGCGGCATCCTGATCAGCGCCCGCCCTCGCGGCGACAAGCTGCTGCTGCAGGTATGGGACACCGGCATCGGCATACCGGACGTATACCTGCCGCGTATCTTCGACGAGTTCTACCAGGTGGCCAATCCGCAACGCAGCCGCGAGGGTGGCCTGGGTCTGGGCCTGTCCATCTGCAGGCGCGCGATGTCGTTACTGGGAGGCGAGATCGTTTGCCGCTCGCGCCCCGGACACGGTTCGGTGTTCGAAATAATGCTGCCGCTCGACGGCGAGCAGACACCCGGATGGCTGCCGCCCGACGGCATGGCAAGCGAGGTCGAGGACGAGCTGTGGGCGAATGGCAAACGCATCGTGGTGCTGGAGGACGATGCGCTGGTCGCCGCCGGACTGGTCAACCTGCTGCAATTACAGGGTGCCGAAGTGCGCCATTATTCCAATGCGGAGAAGGCGCTGGAACATGACGACATCGCCGACGCGGACTATTTCATCGTCGATTACTCGCTGGGCGGCAAGCTGTCCGGGTTCGAGTTCCTGGAGTCGCTGCAATATCGCCAGCACACCCTGCTGCGCGCCGTGATACTCACCGGCGAGACCTCATCGCAGTTCATCAAGAGCGTCGCCAACAGCCCTTGGCCGGTACTGCACAAGCCGGTCAATTACGCCCGGCTCGCCGCCAGCCTGTATACCTCGCCCGTTTGACGCTGTGGTCAGGCTCACGACACGATGCGGATCGTCGTTGATCTCCTACCTGACATTCCTTTCGCTCTCGCAGTGACGGAGCAGAATGATTTTCATGCGCTCGATCATCCTGTAAAAACAATTGTCCACGGAAGAAACGAAATAGGGGTAAGCAGGCATTTCGCCGTTAGGCGAAAGCTCGCAACGCACGGAAAATACTGACTGATTCGAATGCATTAACTAGCAATCCGCCTGCCGGGCAATCAACTGACTGCTTCCGTGTATTCCGTGGATAAAAAGGGTTTCAGACTTATTCGCGCCAGAAAAACAGCGCCGCGCACAGCGCAACGCCTACTCCATACAGCAGCCATGTCTGTTCGATGAAATAAGGATAGACCATCAGTGTCACGCCGACGACCATCGGCCTCCAGCTGGCATTTTTCTTGCCGTAGACGAAGGCGGCCAGACCCACCGACCCGAACAGCAGCGCGGCGAACAGAATGGAGAAATCGGGCATCGATTACTCGGCGGAGACGCCCAATTCCGCACACAGTTTGCCAACCACCGCGCGCAGGTCGCCGACTTCCGCCTCCAGCCGCGCGACGTTGGCCTTGAGCGCGACGATCTCGCCCACCGTCACGTCGCCGCCCTGCGGCGCGGATGCCGCAGCGACGTAGGCGCGTTCCTCGATGACCGGCACGCCGGAAAGCAGATGCACCCATCGGTTCTCGCGCGAGCCCGGCTGGCGCGGCAGTTCCATCACCAGCGCGCCCGCCTCTCGTTCGGCCAGTTCAGCCAGAAAGCCCTCGACCGAGGAGATATCGGCGAACTTGTGCAGCCGATCGCAATTGATGCGCAGCTCCCCCGCCGTCTGCGGACCGCGCAGCATCAGCATCGTCAGCAACGCGGTGGACTGCGTCGGGATGTGCAGCACGCGCTCGGTGTTGTGCCCGTAGCGCATTGCCCTGCCCCCGCTGGTCTCCACGATCAGCGACAGCGAACGCAGCGTATCCAGCGCCGCCTGCACCTCCGCCTCGCTAGCCTCCATCACCGGATCGCGGCTGCTCTTCTGGTTGCAGCCGGAGACCAGCGAATTCAGCGTCAGCGGGTAAGAGTCAGGCACCGTGCGCTGCTTCTCGGCAAGCACGCCGAGAACACGGGTTTCGAGCAGGGAGAGGACAGGCAATTCGGACATGGATGGCTCTCGGGGTGTGTCAGGGCTGGCGATTATGGGAGGCGGCATAGCGCACGTCAATTCGGCACGGAGCAAACGGCATGGCCGAGTACATGATTCGCACACCTGATGAGCAATGCGTCCACCGTTACCGCTTCGCAATCTTGCGGCATGCGAACCGAGTGGCAGAGAACTGTTATGCGCATTTGCATAACGCAAAGACGAATGAAAAAGCCCGCCGAAGCGGGCTTTTTGTTTCAACGCATCACGAGATCAACGTTCGAGATTCAATTCCATCTCGGTGTTGTCGCCCTTGCGCACCGATACCTTCTCGGTGACCATCTTGTAGCCTTCCAGCTTGACGCTGATCGCATGCACGCCCGGCTCCATCTCCAGACGCAGCGGCGACAACCCGTAGTACACGCCGTCCAGATACACCTTGGCGCGTTGCGGATTGGTGTGCACCAGCAGCAAACCTGTTGTAGCGCTGGCTTGCGGCACATAGGTCGGCGGGGTCACCGCGCTGCCCTGCTGGATGCCATATGCAGGCATAGTCGCAGCAGGCATAGCCACCGGCGCAGGCTTGGCTGCGGCCGGGGCGACATAGACCGTCACGCCCGGAATCGGCTTGGTGCCAGCCGTCAGGTTGAACAACTCGGGCTTCGCCGCCATCAACGACGCGCCAACCGCATCGACCGTCTTGTTGGCAACGACTTTCAGCTCCTTGTTGAAATAAGCGACGATATCATCCTTGTTGTTGCCGGAAATCCCGGCAAAGCGGTCATGCTTCTCCGTCACCAGCCCGGACCACACCACTGCGCCGCTGCCCAGATCTTTCAGCGTGGTCTCGATACCGATAGTAATCTCGTCGCGATTCTTGATATTGAGCGTCAGCTCCTTGACCACGCCCGAAACCTCGAACAGGGCATTGGCGGCGCTACTGCCGTCCAGCACCTGGAAGCCCTCTGCATCGAAACGCTTCTTGATCGCGGTCGTCACAATGGTTGCGATCTCCTGGTCAAGCAGCAGTTGATTGCCGTCTATCCCGCGCACCCGCGCGTCGATCGTTCCCAACAAACGCGGATTCCCGACCTTGCGCTGATCCACATACTTGCCGACGCGCAACGTCGCAGCATATTTCAGAGCAGGCCCGGAGCTCTCGGGCGATTTTTTGCTGCTCTCCGTGCTGAGCGTGCTGTCGCCGCCATTGACCCAGCCCGCAACCGAGTCCTTGGCGCTCTTGACGGAGGAACAACCTGCAACAGCGAACAGCAACACAACCAGCGCAACGCGCCGCAATAATGAATTCATGAATTTACCTCGGGATTTCAAAACGCTGTCACTGACCTTGCGCGATCACAGCCTCGATTTCGGCAAAAGTTCGCGCCAATTCGAAGCTCTGCACTTGTGCCCCCAACTGGCGAGCGATCTGGGTGATGGAGAACAGTCCGCAAACCGACTGCCTGCCGTCCGCCGCCTCGTCGACGACCAGCGCATGCTGCCGGTTGTGATCTTTCAGGGTGGCGACGATCTGGCCGACTTTGGCCTTGCGCACGTCTTCGATCTTCAATGCCTCCAGTTCGCGCTGAGTGGTCATGATGTCGCGCACCAGGATGTCGGCATGCGTTCCGCCCATGCTCTGCAGGAAACGCATCGGCTTCTCCCCCATCACATCGGTTGCCGTCAGCAATCCCGCCAGCTGGTCGTTGTCGTCCAGCACCAGCAACATACGCACGCCATAGCGAATCATCTTGGCATTGGCCTTGTCCATGGAAGTCTTGGCACGCACGCTCACCACCGAAACCTTGCTCAAGTCGGTCATCGCATCCGTCGCCGGATCGGCCAGCTTGACGCGTTCCGGGAAAAGCTGAACCGGGCGAACGAAAGACGAACCCGGTTTCAGCAAGGAAGACTGCAATGCTTTGTACTCTCTGCTCATGACAACACCCCTTCAATCAATTGAGACAACTTACGGAAAATTATTTATGGGCCTGCCGCGACTGCGCTATCCCGTGCTTGCAGCCTGGGAGATAGCGCGCCAGCTCGTTGAGCGCCATCGTATACACCTCACGTTTGAATTCAATCACAGCGTTGATGTCCAGCCAGTAATCGTTCCAGCGCCAGGCATCGAACTCGGGATGCTCGCAGGCACGCAAGCAGACATCACAATCACGTCCAACCAAGCGCAACAGGAACCAGATCTGCTTCTGCCCGCGGTAGCCGCCGCGCGACTCGCGCTTATTCCAGGTCTGCGGAACCTCGTAACGCATCCAGTCGCGGGTGCGCCCGAGTATCTTCACATGCTCCGGCAACAGCCCGACTTCCTCGTGCAACTCGCGGTACATCGCCTGCTCCGGAGTTTCGCCGTGCTGTATGCCACCTTGCGGAAACTGCCACGCGTGCTGTCGCACCCGCTTGCCCCAGAACACCTGATTCCTGTCATTCGTGATAATGATGCCGACATTCGGGCGGTAGCCGTCTCGGTCTATCATTTGCTGCTCTATCCGGTTAATTTCAATGCGCGGATTCTTTCACATTTCCACCCTATTTGAAAGCAAATCAGCCGCAGCCGTACCGGATGGGGCGCATTCGCTGTAAAATCGCGCCCTCACAATTTCTGCCCGGATCGTAACATCATGCGCGTTTCGCAATTCTTCATCTCCACCCTCAAGGAAGCCCCATCGGAAGCCGAACTGCCCAGCCACAAGCTGATGATGCGCGCCGGCTACATCAAGAAACTGGCCAGCGGCCTGTACACCTGGATGCCGCTCGGCCTGCGCGTGCTGCGCAAGGTGGAGAACATCGTGCGCGAAGAGATGGACCGCAGCGGCGGCATCGAGCTGCTGATGCCCGCGGTGCAACCCGCAGAACTGTGGGAAGAAACCGGACGCTGGGCGGTGTTCGGCCCGCAGATGCTGAAGATCAAGGACAGGCACGACAACCAGTTCTGCTTCGGCCCGACCCACGAGGAAGTCATCACCGACATCGCTCGCCGCGAAATCCGCAGCTACCGCCAACTGCCTGTGAACTTCTACCAGATCCAAACCAAGTTCCGCGACGAGGTGCGTCCCCGCTTCGGCGTGATGCGCGCGCGCGAGTTCATGATGAAGGACGCCTATTCCTTCCACGCCGACTACGCCAGCCTGGAACAGACCTACCGCGTGATGTACGAAACCTATAGCCGCATCTTCACCCGACTGGGCTTGCAGTTCCGCGCAGTCGCGGCGGACACGGGTGCTATCGGCGGCTCCGGCTCGCACGAGTTCCATGTGCTGGCCGACGCAGGCGAAGACGCGCTGGCGTTCTGTCCGGACTCGGACTACGCGGCTAACGTGGAACTGGCCGAAGCGGTCGCACCGAGTGCATCGCGCGCGCCTGCCTCTCAGGAAATGCAGAAAGCCATCACTCCCGGCCAGAAGACTATCGGGGAAGTCGCCGCGTTCTTCAACGCCTCCGCGCAAAATATATTGAAATCCATCGCGGTCGTGACGCACGAAGACGAATTCGTGCTGCTGCTGCTGCGCGGCGACCATACGTTGAACGAGATCAAGGCCGGCAAGGTACTGGGCGAATTCCGTTTCGCCAGCGACGATGAAATCCATCGCAACATGAACTGCCGTGCCGGCTACATCGGCCCCGTTGGCAGCCAGGTGCGCACACTGATCGACCGCTCCGCCGCCGCAATGAGCGACTTCATCTGCGGCGCGAACGACGACGGCTTCCACTACACCGGCGTGAATTTCGGACGCGACGTGCATCTGGACGAAGCCAACGTGCATGACCTGCGCAACGTCGTCGCGGGCGATGCCTCGCCGGACGGCAAGGGCAATCTGGAAATCTGCCGCGGCATCGAAGTCGGGCACATCTTCCAGTTGCGCACCAAATACGCCGAGGCGCTGAACGCGACCTTCCTCGACGCGCAGGGCAAAACGCAGGTTATGGAGATGGGCTGCTACGGCATCGGCGTATCGCGCATCGTCGCCGCGGCGATCGAGCAAAACTACGACGAGCGCGGCATCACACTGCCGCCCGCGATGTCCCCGTTCCAGCTCGCCATCGTGCCTATCGGCATGGGCAAGAGCGAGGCGGTGCGCAATGCGGTGGAGCAGTTGTATGCGGACTGCAAGGCTGCCGGCATCGAAGTGCTGCTGGACGACCGCGACGAGCGGCCCGGCGTGATGTTCGCCGACATGGAGCTGATCGGCATCCCGCACCGCATCGTCGTCGGCGACCGCGGCCTGAAAGAGGGCAACGTCGAATATCAGGGAAGACGCGATGCCGCCGCGCAAGCCGTTCCCTTGCAAAGCGCGCTGGGGCTCGTACAATCGAAACTATGAAAACGAGATACGGGACACAGGATTCAGGATACAGGGGGCGGCAGACGCATGCGCCCCTGCGTCATGCTGTCGCGCCACTTCTCGCATTGTTGCTGTTCGCCTCCGGCGCATACGGCGGCGCGCAACGCGAAGAATCGCTGTCGGCCAGCGTGCGCGCCGTACTGCAACACAGCGTTTCCGACCTCGCCGCGCCCAAGCTGGCTTTTGCCAACAAATCCGATGCCGAAGCCTGGCTGAACGAGATGTCGCGCCGCCTGCAGAAACGCATGCCGGACAAAGAGGCGCGCATCGACTTCCTGAGCACGGTGCATTACGAGGCAACCCGCGCCGGACTTGACCCGCAACTGGTGCTGGGATTGATCGAAGTGGAAAGCGGCTTCAAAAAATATGCCGTATCGCGGGTAGGCGCGCGCGGCTACATGCAGGTGATGCCGTTCTGGGTGAAATACATCGGCGCCAATGACCACAACTTGTTCCACCTGCGCACCAACCTGCGCTACGGTTGCACCATTCTGCGCCACTACGTGGACATCGAGAAGGGCGACCTGTATCGCGCGCTGGGCCGCTACAACGGCAGTCTGGGCCGTCCGGAATACCCGAATCTGGTGCGCGCCGCCTGGCACAACCACTGGATCATACCGCGCAGAACGGCAAGCAACGCTTACCCCGCCGCCAGCTAATTCAGTTTCTTGTTCTTGATGTAGGTCTCAATGCCGGCTCGCGTCACCTCGCCGGCCTGATAGCTGACCAGTTCGCCGTTCGGAGCATACAGATAGCTGGTCGGCAGCACGTCCACCGCACCGATCTGCGCCGACATCTTGCGATCTCCCAGCACCAGCGGATAACTGATCTTGCTCTTGCCAGCAAACTCGGCGACCGAAGCCCGCGTCGAATCCAGCGCCACGCCGATGACCACCAAGTCTCTATCCTTGTGCGCGTCGTGCAAAGAAATCAACTCGGGTATCTCGGACAGACAGGGCGGACACCAGGTCGCCCAGAAGTTGACCAGCACCCACTTGCCGCGATAGTCCGCCAGCCTGTGCGTCTTGCCGGACATATCCTGCAGCGTGAAGCCCGCAGCACAAGCTGAAGTGGATATTGCCAGCAACAACAGGCCAGCCAGCCAACGCCCCGCCATGAATCGTGCCATGAGATTAATGACCGTGCCTGTCCGAGGACTGCTCGCCTGCTCCGCCATGGGCACCCGCAGGCTCGGAGGCATGGGTGAAGTACAGCGCGATCGCGATCAGTGCGATCGCCGCACCCAGATAGACCAGATCGAGCGGCGTGCTCAGGTGCATGTTCAACGCCTCCTCGAACAGCGTGACGATCATAATCATCAGGATCACCTTGGCCAGACGCGACTTCAGATCGTCCAGACTGTTGATCACCAGTATCTTGCTGGAGGCCTTGCTGCCGTGCGCCTGGTCGATATCGCTAATGAACAGCTCGTACATGCCCAACGAGAAGATCATCATCACCGTCGCCAGCAGGTAGCCGTCCACCACCTCGACGATATGCGACACCGTGGCATCGTGCAGCGCCTTGCGCGCCTCGACGGTCAGGCTGGAATCGGCGTAATGCAGCGCATGGGAGAACAGGTTCACCACGTCCACGGTCGCCATGTAGAAGATCGCGATGCCCGCCAGCAGACTCCCCACCACCGCCGTCAATACCATGAAACGGCTGTTCCACAGCGCGCCCTCGAACAATCTTTCCAGCAAACCCATGTCGTACTCCTGACTATAAAAATAACGATAAAAAACGTCGCGCATTAAAACGTAAATGACCGATCACGCGCAAGCACATCAGGCAGGACTGCGCGCAAATAGTTCCTGCAAGCTCATATCCGTGTCCCGTTCGATCCGGCCTGCACTCTCCGCCAGCCACTGCCGCAACGGATCGCCATCATCGCCGCCCGGCAACGAAGCTGTATCCAGCACGAACAGTCGCAGCAATTCGGCGGTGCGGATGTACGCCGCATCGCGCATCATCAGCCAGCCGTCGCCTTCGACCTTGCGTATGATGTCGGCCCGCTCCAGTTTGTCGAGAATCTCATCCAGCGCATCGTAGGAAAGATGCAGCGAGCGGGACAATTCCGGCAGGCCGCCCACCCTGCCCTCGCGCAAGCCTTCCGCCATCCTTCGCAGCACGCGCAAGGCATCGAGCAATTGCGCGGCCGGCGTAGCATCTGTTGTCATCGGAGTACGCCAATACGACAACGAGGCGGCGATCACCGCGCCGATCAGGATGGACAGCCAGGACAGGTATATCCACATCAGGAAAATCGGCACGCTGGCGAATGCGCCGTACACCAGCTTGTAGGTCTGGAAATGGCTGACGTAATAGCCGAAGGCGCGGTTCATCGCCTCGAACGCGAGCGCGGCCACGAGCGCGCCTATCATCGCGTGTGAACGCGGCACATGGCGATTGGGCAAGAAATAAAACAGCATCGCGAAGGCCAGCCAGGTCAGCAGCACCGGCAACAGTTTCAATACGCCCACCCCGAATATCGGAACATGCCTGACATAGCCCATCGACAGGCCGACCAGCCATGAGGTCAGCGCGAGACTCACGCCGACCAGCAACGGCGCGAGGGTAAGCACCGCCCAGTGGATGACCAGTCGTTTGAGCAACGGACGCGGCACCACCACGCGCCAGATCGTATTGAATGCATGCTCTATCGTCAGCAACAGGAACATCGCGGCAACCGCGAGCAACGCTATGCCCAGCGCAGTCAGCCGCATCGCGCTTTCGGTGAATTGCTTCATGTACTGCGTGATCACCTTGCTGGCGATGTCCGGCATCAGGCTGCCAGTCAGCAATTGCTTGATCTGCGCGGAATAATTCTCGAACACGGGGAACGCCGAGAACAGAGTCAATGCGATGGTGAACAGCGGCACCAGTGACAGCAGTGTGGTAAAAGTCAGGCTACCGGCGATCTGGGCACAGCGATCCCGGTCGAAGCGCACCACGATGAAACGCATGAAATCCGCGAAATCGCGACTATCCTTTTGCATGGTCGATTCGTTTCCCTATAATGGCGCGCATGATAACCGACAAAGAAATCCTGGTGCTGTATTACAGCCAGCAAGGCGCAACGCGCCAGATGGCACAACTCGTCGCGCGCGGCATCGAGCAGGTCGACGGTGTACGCGCGCGGCTACGCACCGTGCCCAAGGTGTCCACGGTGTGCGAAGCGACCGAGTCGTCGATTCCGGACGAAGGCGCGCCCTATGTCGAACTGCGCGATCTGGAGGAATGCATAGGCTTGGCGCTGGGCAGCCCCACCCGTTTCGGCAACATGGCCTCCGCGATGAAGTACTTCCTGGACGGCACCGGCGGGCTGTGGATGAAACATGCGCTGGCAGGCAAGCCTGCCACGCTGTTCACCTCTACCGGCAGCATGCACGGTGGCCAGGAGAGCACGCTGCTGACCATGATGCTGCCGCTGCTGCATCACGGCATGCTCATCATCGGCCTGCCCTATTCCGAACCGGAGCTCGGCACAACCCAAAGTGGCGGCACGCCCTACGGCGCCAGCCATGTCGCCGGGCTCGCCGGTAACCAGCCGATCACCGACGCCGAGAAGAAGCTCTGCCTTGCGCAGGGCCGCCGTCTGGCGCAAACCGCGCTGAAGCTCGCGCAATGAGCGGCACGCCCATGAACAACGACCCGATGAGTCAAACTCGGGAAGCGCGCTGCCTGCTGCGCGCGCACCGCTACGGCGTGCTGTCCACGCTATCGAAGAAATTCGACGGCCACCCGTTCGGTTCGATCGCACCTTATCTGACCGACCATGACGGCAGCGTGCTGCTGTTCATCTCCGGGCTGGCGGAACACACCAAAAACATCCTGAACGACCCGCGCGTCAGCCTGATCACGCACGACCAGAACGATCCGCGCATCCAGACCCAGGGACGCGTGACTGTCGTCGGCAAGGCCGAACCGCTGACAGGACGCGAGCCCTATGCCGCCCGCTGGCTGCGCTACTTCCCCGAAAACGCGCAACTGTTCGAACTCGGCGACTTCGCGTTCTTCCGCATCACGCCCCAGTCCGTGCGCCATGTCGCCGGCTTCGGCCAGGCGCGCTGGATCATGAGCCACTTTACCGTGCCGCCCTATCCGCTAATGGCTCAAGAAGAGGATTTGCTGGCGCAGTTGAATGCATCGCCACAAAACGAATTGCGCCGCTGCCTGCAACTGCGCGGCCTCTCCGCCGAACAATTACGCATGTTAGGCATCGATTGCGACGGCTTCGATGTCGCGGCCGACGGCCGCATGCTGCGGTTCGATTTCGCCGAACCGGTCGCGGATACGGATAGCGCGCTCGCAGCGCTGTCGCATCCGGACGAGGAATAGCATCCAAAACGAAAAAGGCACGGGAGCACCGTGCCTTTTTCATCCATCCCGAAACGATTTAACGCTTCCTGTTTTTCGTCGCCGTGGCAGCCGGAGCCTCCTGAACGGCAGGCGCAGACTCAACCTTGCGTTCCGGCATGCAGCTGCTGTTGCTCACTGTGCCGTTCGGCATCACCGTGTTGCACAATGTCGCGCCGGTCAGCGTCGCATCCGCGATGTTTGCACCGGTCAGGTCGCCATCGGTCAGGTCCGCGTTCAGCAGGATCGCTCCGGTCAGGTTGGCGCGCTCCAGTTGTGCGCCGCGCAGCATCGCTTTGTTCAAGTTAGCGTCGGTCAGGTTGGCCTGCGACAGGTTGGCGCGGGTCAGGTTGGCGCGCACCAGATTCGCCTCGGTCAGGTTGGCCTTGCCGAGGTTCGCCTTGAACAGATTGGCCTGCGCCAGATTGCCCATGTAAAGCTGCGCGCCGGCCAGATTGGCGGAACCCAGGTTGGCCTCGGCCAGCGCGGCATTCAGGCATACGCTGCGCGGCTGGATCACACAGCCGTTGATCGCACCCTCAACCGCCGCCTCGACCTGTCCGGCCTTCGCGGGCTTCACAGCAGCACAGTTCGGGCCGCTATTCACGATACCGTTCGGCATCGTCGTGCGGCAGAACGTGGTCTTGACGAACTTCGCGTTCTCGATCTCGGCATCGCTCAGGTCGGCATCGGTCAGGTTCGCCCCGCTGAGGTTCGCCCCCTTGAGTTTGGCACCGGTCAGGTTGGCACCGGTGAAATTGGCACCGGTCAGATCGGAGTTATAGAGCGTGATGCCGGTCATATCTGCGTCGGTGAAATTGCCGCCAGACAAATTGCCGTGATAGATGTTTGCTTCCTTGAGATTGGCCTTGGAAAAATCGGCCTTGGACAGATCGCCCTCGACCCAACGAGCCTCATGCACATCCGCACCGACCGCACTTTTGCCGGCCAGTTGCGCGTGCGGACACTGGGAATGCGGGATGATCGAACACTCGGCCCAGCTCGCATTGGCGAACAGCGCACTCAACAGGAACATGCTACCCAACAGAATTCTTTTCAAGACAACCTCCGGTGAAGTTCGTAAAAAACGGCGCACAAAACGTGCGCCGCTGTATCAGAGCAGGTTGCCGGAAAAAAGTTCACACCTGCGGATGCGCGCGCTCCCCCGAACTGTGCAACTTGTTGAGCGCATTGAGATAAGACTTGGCGGAAGCCACGACGATATCGGTGTCCGCGCCCTGACCGTTGACGATGCGACCGCCCTTGGACAGGCGCACCGTCACCTCGCCCTGCGCGTCGGTTCCGCTGGTGATGTTGTTCACCGAATACAGCAGCAGCTCGGTGCCGCTGTGGACGATCTGCTCGATCGCCTTGAACGTCGCATCCACCGGTCCGCCGCCCTGCATCTCGGCGCTCGCCTCCTCGCCGCCGACGCTCAACGTGACTTGCGCCTTCGGCAGGATGCCGGTCTCGGAATGCGCGCGCATCGCAACGAGGCGGAAATGCTCGCAGAACTGCGAAACAAACTCGTCGCTAACCAGCGATTGCAAGTCCTCGTCGAATATCTCCGACTTACGATCCGCCAACTCCTTGAAGCGCGCGAACGCTGCATTCAAGGCCTCTTCGCCGTCGAGCACAATACCCAGCTCCTGCAAGCGCGAACGGAAGGCAGCACGCCCGGAGAGCTTGCCCAGAGTCAGCTTGTTCGTGCTCCAGCCCACGTCCTCGGCGCGCATGATCTCGTATGTCTCGCGATGCTTGAGCACGCCGTCCTGATGGATGCCGGACTCGTGTGCGAACGCGTTCGCACCGACGATGGCCTTGTTCGGCTGCACCGGATAGCCGGTGATGCTGGACACCAGTTTCGAGGTCGGCACGATCTGCGTGGTGTCGATGCGCGTATCGCAGGTGAAAATGTCGCGGCGCGTCTTCACCGCCATCACGATCTCTTCCAGCGAGGCATTGCCCGCGCGCTCACCCAGGCCGTTAATGGTGCACTCGACCTGACGCGCGCCGTTCATCACCGCAGCCAGCGAATTGGCGGAAGCCATGCCCAGATCGTTGTGGCAATGCGTTGACCAGATCACCTTGTCCGAATTCGGCACGCGGGCGATCAACTCCCTGAAGCGCTCGCCCCACAACGCCGGAACGCTGTAGCCCACGGTGTCCGGAACATTGAGCGTCGTAGCGCCCGCCTGGATCACCGCATCGAACACCCGCACCAGAAAGTTCATCTCGGAACGCACCGCATCCTCGGCCGAGAATTCCACATCGTCGGTGTATTCGCGCGCCCACTTCACCGCCTGCACCGCGCGCTCAACGACCTGATCCTCGGTCATGCGCAGCTTGTGCTGCATATGGATAGGGCTGGTCGCAATAAAGGTGTGGATGCGCCCACGTTTGGCCGGCTTGATCGCCTCGCCTGCACGGCGCACGTCGTTCTCGCTGGCGCGCGCCAGCGAACACACTGTGGAATCCTTGATGGTCTCGGCGATCGCGTGGATCGCATCGAAGTCGCCGGGACTGGCCGCAGCGAAACCCGCCTCGATCACGTCCACGCCCAGCTTCTCCAACTGGCGCGCGATGCGCAACTTCTCTTCCTTGGTCATCGAAGCGCCCGGGCTCTGCTCGCCATCGCGCAAGGTGGTGTCAAAAATTATCAATTTGTCTGTCATGTCAAAAGCTCCATCGCGGATAGGTTTATCCTGCGACAACCTTCAGGGTTGTCGCGCACATTGCATCGGATTGTGTGAGTGAGATTAGCGCGCGCCGCGCAGCAGCAGCGCAGCCAGCAGGCTGAACGTGGAGTGAAGCAACGCGATGTAGGTAGAGAAGTGCATGGGCAAGAATATAGCGGCTTTGCCAGAGCCGCGCAAATTTTTATGGGGGCTTGTCACCGCTATTTAGCCATCAATTCAACAGCGGATGATCCTTCGGCAATTGCTTCGAATACCAGATCGCGAGCTTGTGGCGTAGCGTCTTCTCGGCAACCTGGTCTTCCGGCAGCGGCTGGATGACTTTGTCGTGCACCAGCAGGCGGTAGATATAGAGCAGCTTTTCGCTGGCCGAATCAGTCGGCTCGAACTCGACCACGCCACGCCCTTCCGCATACTTCACGCCAGCTAGCAGCGCTTCCTTGAATAGGGCGTTTTCATTTTTCAATTTCTTCATGGCGACCTCCGTTGAACGTTAGCGGCGCTGCCGCTTGCAAACACATTGAGGCGCATTCTGCGCCTGTTCGGAGATTTATTGAAGGGTGGTGGTTTTGTGCGGACGGTTTTGTGGGAACGGATTTAGCCGCGATTGCTGCGTATTACTTTATCGCCTATCGCGGCTAAAGCCGCTCCCACCAAGATAGCGGCCAATCCGGATGCGTTGCGTCAAACGGACGGCGGTACAGCGCGCTTGCCGAAGCGGCGCACCAGCCACAGAACGTAGCCGGACAGCGCGTAGATCAGGAACAGCGCGAACAGCACGCCGGGCGGGTAGCTGGAGATCAGGATGAAGAACAGCGCTATCAGAAAGATCACCACGAACGGCACGCTCTTGCGCATGTTGATGTCTTTGAAACTGTAGAACGGCAGGTTGCTGACCATGGAGAGGCCGGCGAACACCGTCAGCGCGGCGGCATACCAGCTCAACTGGCTGCCCTTGAAGCCGTAGTCCAGCATCACCCAGACGAAACCTGCCACCAGCGCGGCGGCAGCCGGACTGGGCAGCCCCTGGAAGTAGCGCTTGTCGACCACGTCGATGTTGGTGTTGAAGCGCGCCAGGCGCAATGCGGTCGCGGCGCAGTAGATGAAGGCGGCGAACCAGCCCCACTTGCCCAGACCCTTGAACGCCCATTCGTACATCACCAGCGCGGGCGCAACGCCAAACGACACCATGTCGGACAGGCTGTCGTACTCGGCGCCGAATTCGCTCTGGGTGTGGGTCAACCGGGCGACGCGACCGTCCAGCCCGTCTAGCACCATCGCGATGAAGATCGCCACTGCAGCGAACTCGAAGCGACCATTCATCGCCTGCACGATCGCGTAGAAACCGGCGAACAGCGCACCGGTGGTGAACAGGTTGGGCAGCAGATAGATGCCGCGGCGGCGCAGGTTCATTGTTTTACGGGTGGTGATGTCGTCCATGTGTTCAGACTATCAGCTTTGCGGCAGCACGGCCAATATCGTGGTGGTCGCCGACACCTTGTCGCCGATGCTGACCTTGACCTGGGCATCCAGCGGCAGGTAGACATCCACGCGCGAGCCGAAGCGGATGAAACCGTAGCGCTGACCGCGCGCCAGTACATCGCCGGGCTTGATGTAGCACAGGATGCGGCGGGCGATCAGTCCGGCCACCTGCACGAAAGTCACGGTGCGGCCGTCGTTGGTCGTCAGCACGACCGCGTTGCGCTCGTTCTCCAGCGACGCCTTGTCCAGATCGGCGTTGACGAATTTGCCGGGAAAATACTGCACCTGCTCGACCTTGCCGTCCACTGGACTGCGATTGGAGTGCACATTGAACACGTTCATGAACACGCTAATCAGGATAGCGTCGCGTTTGCCGTACGGGTCCTGCGTACGCTCGACTTTGATCACGCGGCCGTCTGCGGGCGACAGCACCGCATCGGCATCCTGCGGAATCTCGCGCGGCGGATCGCGGAAGAACTGCAACACGAAAATAAAAACGATCCACAACGGGATCGACCATACGACGCACCAGACGGTGGCGGCGATGGCGAGAATCAGGGATATGGCCAGAAACGGCCAGCCCTCGCGGGCGATGATGGGATGCGGATAATTATTCATGGGAAGTGGGGAGTGGGAAGTAGAAAGTGGGACGTAGAAAGTGGGAAGCGGTTTCCCACTCCCCACTCCCCACTCCGGCTCCCTAGTTCTTCGACTGATCGACCAGCTTGTTCTTGCCGATCCACGGCATCATCTCGCGCAGTTTGCCGCCGACGACTTCGATCGGATGCTCTGCATTCAGACGGCGACGTGCGGTCATTTCCGGATAGTTGGTGCGGCCTTCCAGGATGAACTGCTTGGCGTAGGAACCGTTCTGGATGTTGGCCAGGCACTCCTTCATCGCGGCGCGCGCCTGATCGGCGATCACGCGATTGCCGGTGACATACTCGCCGTATTCCGCATTGTTGGAGATCGAGTAGTTCATGTTGGCGATGCCGCCTTCGTACATCAGGTCGACGATCAGCTTCAGCTCGTGCAGGCACTCGAAGTAAGCCATTTCCGGAGCATAGCCCGCTTCGGTCAGGGTTTCGAAACCGGCCTTCACCAACTCAACCGCACCGCCGCACAGCACGGCCTGTTCGCCGAACAGGTCGGTCTCGGTCTCTTCGCGGAAGTTGGTCTCGATCACGCCGCCCTTGGTGCCGCCGTTCGCCGCTGCGTACGACAATGCGATGTCCTTCGCCTTGCCGGTCTTGTCCTGATACACCGCGATCAGCGTAGGAACGCCGCCGCCCTTCAGGTACTCGGAGCGCACGGTGTGACCCGGGCCCTTTGGCGCGATCATGATGACGTCCACGTCTGCGGGCGGCACGATCTGGTTGTAATGGATGTTGAAGCCGTGCGCGAATGCCAGCGCAGCGCCGGACTTCAGGTTCTTTTCCACATCGGCGTGATACACCTGAGGTGTGGACTCGTCCGGCAACAGAATCATCACCAGATCCGCGCCCTTCACGGCGTCGGCGATCTCGGCGACATTGTGGCCCGCAGCCACGGCCTTGGCCCAGGAAGCACCGCCCTTGCGCAGTGCGACGGTCACGTTCACGCCGGAATCCTTCAGATTCTGCGCGTGAGCATGGCCTTGCGAACCGTAGCCAACGATGGTTACTTGCTTGCCCTTAATCAGGGAAAGGTCTGCGTCTTTGTCGTAATAAACTTTCATGTTGCCCTCTTTTAAAAAATATAAAAAAACAGTTCTTAAGTTATTTGTAGGGTGGGCACGCTTCTCGTGCCCACGCGGGAAATTTTAGCTCGCCCGTGGGCACAAACAACTTGCCCACCCTACATGTTTAAAGCTTCAGTATCCTGTCGCCGCGCCCAATACCCGAAGCGCCGGTGCGCACCGTTTCGAGAATCAGTTCGCGGCCGATCGCTTCCAGAAAGTTGTCCAGCTTGGAACCCGCGCCGGTCAGCTCGATGGTGTAGGTCTCGTTCGACACGTCAATGATGCGGCCGCGGAAGATGTCCGTCATGCGCTTCAGCTCGTCTCTGTCCTCGCCCTTCGCCTTGATCTTGACCAGCATCAACTCGCGCTCCAAGTGCTCGCCTTCGGAGAGGTCCATCACCGCGACCACGTCCACCAGCTTGTTGAGCTGCTTGTTGATCTGTTCGATCACCGCATCGGAACCGCTGGTGACAATGGTCATGCGCGACATGGTCGGGTCTTCGGTCGGCGCAACGGTCAGCGACTCGATGTTGTAGCCGCGCGCCGAGAACAGCCCGGCCACGCGCGACAGCGCGCCCGCTTCGTTTTCCATCAACAGGGAAATAATGTGTCTCATTACAGGTCCTCCGCCAGTATAACTTCGGACAAGCCCTTGCCGCCCGGCACCATCGGGAACACGTTTTCGGTCGAGTCGGTGCGGAAGTCCATGAACACCAGATCGTTCTTGCGCGCGAACGCTTCCTTGATCGCCGGCTCGACATCCGCCGGATTCTCGATGAGCATGCCGACATGACCGTAGGCCTCGGCCAGCTTGACGAAGTCGGGCAGCGCGTCCATGTAGGACTGCGAATAACGATTGCCGTGGAAGAACTCCTGCCACTGGCGCACCATGCCCAGATAGCGATTATTCAGCGCCAGCACCTTGATCGGCAGGTTGAACTGCTTGCAGGTCGACAGCTCCTGGATGTTCATCTGGATGCTGCCCTCGCCGGTCACGCAGGCCACGGTCTCGCCCGGATTGATCAGCTGCACGCCCATCGCGGCCGGCAGGCCGAAGCCCATCGTGCCCAGACCGCCGGAATTGATCCAGCGGCGCGGCTTGTTGAATTTGTAGTACTGCGCCGCCCACATCTGATGCTGTCCCACGTCGGAGGTGATGAAAGCATCGCCGCCGGTAATCTTGTGCAGTGTCTCGATCACATACTGCGGCTTGATGACCTCGGTGGAATTCTTGTAACGCATGCCGCCGCCCTTGGCGCGCCATTCGTTCACCTGCTTCCACCAGGAAGCCAGCTCCGCCGCTTCCGGCTTTTGCTTGCTGCTCTTCAACACGTCCAGCAACTCGCCCAGCGCCAGCTTCAGGTCGGCGACGATGGGCAGGTCCACCTTGACACGCTTGGCGATAGAGGAAGGATCGATGTCGATATGGATGATCTTGCGCGGCACTTCGGCGAAGTGCGCCACGTTGCCGATGACGCGATCGTCAAAGCGCGCGCCCACGGCCAGCAGCACGTCGCAATTCTGCATCGCCATGTTGGCCTCGTAGGTGCCGTGCATCCCCAGCATGCCGACGAACTGATTGTCGCTGGCCGGGAAGCCGCCTAGGCCCATCAGCGTGTTGGTGCATGGTGCGCCCAGCAGGCGCACCAGTTCGATCAGCTGCAATGACGCATCGCCCTGCACCACGCCGCCGCCGGCGTAGATCATCGGACGCTTGGCCTCCAACAGCATCTGCGCCGCATGACGGATTTGCGTGCTGTCGGCCTTGCCCGGCGGGTTGTAGGAACGGATGCTGACGCTGGCCGGATACTCGAAATGCGCCTTCTGGTTGGAGACATCCTTGGGGATGTCCACCAGCACCGGGCCGGGACGCCCCGTCTTGGCCAGATAGAACGCCTTCTTGATCGTAGAGGCGATGTCCTTCGGGTCCTTGACCAGGAAATTGTGCTTCACGCAGGGACGTGTAATGCCCACCGCATCGACTTCCTGGAAGGCATCCTCGCCGATCGCGTAAGTCGGCACCTGACCGCTGATGATGACCATGGGGATGGAATCCATGTAGGCCGTCGCAATGCCGGTCACGGCATTGGTCAGGCCGGGGCCGGAAGTGACGATAGCCACACCGACCTTGTCCGACGAGCGCGCATAGCCGTCGGCGGCATGCACCGCAGCCTGCTCGTGGCGCACCAGCACATGCTTGACCTTGTCCTGCTTGAACAATTCGTCGTAAATGAACAGCACCGCCCCGCCGGGATAGCCAAATGCGTACTCGACCTGCTCTTCCTGCAAACAGCGGATGATTATCTCCGCGCCGGTCAATTCCATCACAAACACCCTAGATTTAAGCCAAAAAAGAACCGCGTAAGATAAAGGTTAGCGGCATTTTGGTCAACCTTGGAAACGGTTTTTTAAACGTCCCTTCCGCCGGAATGGCGAATTTCCACCCCCCGACCGGGGTTGAAGAGGGACTGGCGATGCCCGCATGCGCACTGCATAATGGGCCGCCCTGCCGCGGTTCTCATCGGGCGAATTACGGAAAAGGAGGGCGCATGATAAAAAAAATAGGCATCGGCGATTTGCGCCCAGGCATGTTCGTTCATGACCTCAACTGCGGCCATATCTACCATCCGCTGCTGCAAACACGGTTCAAGCTCAACGACGCCGGCGACATCGACCGCCTGATCGAGCGCGGTGTCTCCGCGGTTTATATCGACACCGCGCTCGGCATCGACGCACCCAATGCCCCGACCGCCGACGAGGTGCGTCGCGACATCGACGATGCACTGCTGAAAATGGCGCGACACTCCACCGCTCCCGATATGGTCAACCCGCCCCCGCCGGAAACCGACATACGCTACGCCCACCATGTCTACGAGGAAGCCAGCCTGACCGTGCGCGAACTGATGGGCACGGCGCGACTGGGCCGGCATGCGGCGCTGGAACAGGTGCAACCGGCCGTGCAGGACGTGATCGAATCGATCTTCCGCAATTCCGCTCCGCTGCTGCAGCTCGGCACGATACGCGACGCGAACCAGTACCTGTTCTACCACTCCGTCGCCACCTGCTCGCTGCTCGGTGCATTCTCCCGACAGCTCGGCATAGGCCGCGACATCACCCGGCAGATCGCCGTCGGCGCGATGCTGCACGACATCGGCAAGACCCGCGTGCCGGAAGCGATCCTCGACAAACCGGGGCGGTTGACCGAGGACGAATTCGAGGAAATGAAACGCCACGTCGAGTACGGCATGGAAATGCTCGCCGACACCTCCTGGCTCACGCCGGTGTCGCTGCAGGTCGTGTCGCAGCACCATGAACGCTACGACGGCACCGGCTATCCGCATGGACTGAAAGGCGACCAGATTTCCGAGTTCGGCCAGATGGCGGCCATCGTCGACGTCTACGACGCGATCACCAGCAAGCGCACCTACCATGCGGCGATGGAGCCGGTCGAAGCGATACGCAAGCTGCGCGAATGGAGCGAACAGCATTTCAACGTCGAACTGGTCGAGCATTTCATCTGCTGCATCGGCATCTACCCGGTCGGCACGCTGGTCAGACTCGAAAGCGGACTGCTGGGCGAAGTGACGACGCACAATCCCGCGGACCTGCTCAGACCGGTGGTGCGCGTCGTCTACGACGGCAAACGGCGATGCCGCATCACGCCCCACGAGCTCGACCTGTCGGCACAATCGGCGGATCGCATCGTCGGCTACGAATCCGCCGCCCAATGGGGAATAACCCCGGCACAATAAAAAATCCCGGAGGATCGCTCCGGGATTCAGACCAACTCGCTACGGGATAACTTACGCGAAATTTTTCGCGACGAAGTCCCAGTTCACCAGATTATTCAGGAAGGTCTCGACGAACTTCGGACGCAGGTTGCGGTAGTCGATGTAGTAGGCATGCTCCCACACGTCCACGCACAGCAGCGCGCGGTCGGCGGTAGTCAGCGGCGTGCCGGCCGCACCCATGTTGACGATGTCCACGGAACCGTCGGCCTTCTTCACCAGCCAGGTCCAGCCGGAGCCGAAGTTTCCGACCGCGGAAGTCTGGAACGCCTTCTTGAACTCGTCGAACGAACCCCACTTCGCATTGATCGCGTCAAGCAGCGCACCGCTCGGAGCGCCACCGCCGTTTGGCTTCATGCAGTTCCAGAAAAAGGTGTGGTTCCACACCTGCGCGGAGTTGTTGTAGATACCGCCAGCTGGCGCCTTCTTGATGATAGCTTCGAGGTCGAGGCTCTCGTACTCGGTGCCCTTGATCAGGTTGTTCAGGTTCGTCACATAGGCTTGATGGTGCTTGCCGTAGTGGTATTCGAAGGTCTCGGCGGACATGTGCGGTTGCAGCGCGTCTTTCGCATACGGCAAAGCTGGCAGGGTATGTTCCATTTTTATTCTCCTGTGGACAGTGGATCGGATACCGGAATCCGGGATGGCGGATTCTAGCCAATTAGATGGGCGCGGACAATGATTGAGTGATTTTATCACCCATTATCCGATCCTGCCGCGCAGGTAAATACAGCATCCACCTCATTCGGATTTAATATCGCGCCATGAGCCAACCCCGCTTCCTCTGCGACGAAATGCTGGGCCACCTGTGCCGCTACCTGCGCGCCGCCGGCTACGACACGCTGCTCGCGAACGGCGGCCGGCGCGACGCCGAACTGCTGCGGCAATGCCGCGAAGAAGGCCGCTATTTCCTGACGCAGGACACGCTGATATCCGAACACAAGGCCGCCGACGGCATCGCGCTGATCCTGCCGCATGCGCCGCTGGACCACCTCGTCGAACTGATCGACGCGCGCTTCCATATCGACTGGCTGGCCCATGCCTTCACCCGCTGCCTGATGGACAACACCCCGCTGGTTCCCGCCGACGAAGCCGCGACGGCGCGCATCCCGCAAGACGCGCGACGCCCCGACGAACCATTGTGTCATTGCCCGACATGCAGAAGAGTCTACTGGCGTGGCTCGCACTACAAGCGCATGCATGCGAGACTGGAGGCGTGGCAGCGGAAAAATACATAGGCCTTTCGGCATATTGTTTTCGGAGGGGATTTGGAGCAGGCTTGCGACTCTTTATGCCTCAAGATAAACCGAGAGTACTCTTGCCATGAATAGATCATTGAAGCTTTCCGTCGTACAGGGCGACGCCTTCACATTTGAAGGCGATGTATTGGTGCTTAAGTACGCCCAGAGCCTTTATGGATTGGACAAGGCTGTTCACATGCGGATTCGACAGCAAGGGATTGCTCTGGAATTACCCGATGTCAACGATGAGGTAATTATTGAAACCCATGGAAGCCTGCTCGCAACCAGAGTCTTATTTGTTGGCGTAAAGCCGCTAAGACAATTCAATTATTCTGAAATTCGCGACTTTGCAAGAAGAGCACTTGCCTCGCTCACTCACAAGGTACCAAGTGCTCGTCACATCGTATTCACAGTACATGGGGCGGGTTATGGACTGGACGAAACGGAAGCATTTGAATCGGAAGTTGCTGGAATCGTAGAAGCCGTAACCGGAGGCAATTTCCCAAAATCTATTGAGGCCATAACATTCATTGAATCCGATCAAGGGCGCGCTGACCGATTGTCCAAATCACTGAAGAAGCTATTACCGACGGGGAGCTTGCTCATTGATGGATACAGCTCGGTTTCAACGTTGACCGCTGAATCTCAAGATACTCTTCGAACTGCTGGTTATTCTTCAGCAGGGAAACCTCACATATTTGTTGCGATGCCGTTTGCAGCAGAAATGGACGATATTTATCACTATGGAATTCAAGGTGCAGCAAACGCATCAGGATTACTTTGTGAGCGAGCTGATCTCTCTATTTTCACTGGTGATGTTATGGAATGGGTCAAAGCACGAATAGCATCTGCAAAGTTAGTGGTCGCAGATCTTTCGTCGGCAAACCCAAATGTCTATCTCGAAGTCGGCTACGCATGGGGTTGCCGCGTTCCGACAGTTTTGCTGGTCCGAGAAACTAGTGACTTAAAATTCGATGTAAAAGGACAACGTTGCATTGTCTACAAGTCAATCAAGCAGCTGGAGGAGTCCTTGCAGCGTGAATTGCAGGGATTGCCTCAAATAATTCCTCATCTCTATAGCTGACCCTGCGGTCATGCAAGCGTAGGGCGCTATAACCGACAAGCATTGCATCGCATGGGAACCATCAGCGTGGCGACAGCCACGCTGACTACAAAAAACAAACCGTGCGCGCAGCGCACACCACGCCCGCCTTTCCTTCCCCTGTGCGCCGCCGAGTAGCGGAAAACGGTCAGGGGTAGTCGGCGAGGACTGTCTGAGCGCGTAGCGCGAGTTCCGCAGCCGCCTGACCGTTTGAGCAACGCAGGGAACCGCGCAGCGGCGGCAAACCGGGGTCGCCTTTTCTTCGGTCACCTTCTTTTGGCGAAGCAAAAGAAGGTGACTTGCTGCCGGGCAACCCCCGGCGATTTTGGTTTTGGTCGTTCATGTTTCGATACGGCCTTCGGCCTACTCAACACGAACGGACAGAGCGACATCCCAGCTTCTACCCTCACCCTAGACCTCGTAGGGCGCAATCCCCGCAAGGGGGAGGCCGTGGTTGTACAGCCGCTAAAGCGGCAACAACCACGCACTAACCAACGGGCATTGCGCCGTATAAATCGCAAACATCCGGTGCAATGCGCTACGCTTATTGCACCCTACAACTGCTACGGAACTCACCGGACAGCTTTATCTTCTTTCGGTCCACCACAGCAGCGCCATCCCCAACAGCAGGAACAATCCGGTCATCGCCGTGGCGCTGAATAGCGGCTGCCAGTTGTTCAGCGCCCCGAGACTGGCGAATAAGCGCCCGACGAAGTGAAACACCAGCCCCAGCGCGATGCCCATGAACACCATTCCGCTGATCCCGCCGGAACGACGGTGGTACGACGCGAACGGCAGCGCCAGGATCATCATCACCAGCAACGCGAACGGATAGACCAGCTTGTTCCACATCGCGATCTCGTAGCGCGCGCTCTGCTGCCGGTTCTCCTTCAGGTGGGCGGAGTATTGGTACAAGTCATAGGCCGACATCTGTTCCGGCACCACCAGCAACACGCTCAGGATGCCCGGATTCAGCGCCGATTCCCATTGCCGCGCATCCATCTCCTCGATATTGATCCCCTGCCGGGAAAACCGGGTCTCACGCACATCGTCCAGACGCCAGAGCCCCTGTTCGACGAAATGCGCCTCGCCGGCATGCGTGATCGACTGCAAGCGATACGACTCGTCGAAACGGTAGATATCGATATTCAACAGGCTGGTGTCCGGCATCACGTTCTTCACGTTCACGAAACTGAGCTCGTCTTTCACCCACACGCCGGAGCGGAACTCCTTGAGTGAGACCTGCGCGTTCTGCGCCTTCAGCCGGAGTTGCTGGGCCAACCGCTCGCTGGGCGGCGCGACGAACTCGCTGAACGCGAAGCTCAACGCCACCAGCGGCAGCGCGATCTTGAACAGCGCGCCCATCATCTGCCACAGCGACGCACCCGAGGCGCGATAGATGGTCAGCTCGGAGCTGGATGCCATCTGCACCAACGCGAATATCGTGCCCACCAGCACCGCCACCGGAAACAGTTCGTAAATATGTCCAGGGATGGTCAGCGCCACGAACATCAGCACATAGCCGATATGATACTGATCCTGCATCACATTGAGCTCATGGATCAGGTCGAGAAATGCGAACAGCGCGATCAGCGCGGCGAAGACCAATGCAATGCTGAGATAAATCTCGCGACCGAGATAGCGGGTCAGCAGATTCATATGCTCGGCTCCTGCCGGACGCGGCCTTTACCGAACCGCCACGGGGCCAGCGTCATGCGGTGCCGGAACATCAGCAACGTCACCGCCAGCATGACCGCATGAATCCCCCACAGGCCGATGCCGGGAGACAGTCGGCCCTGCGCGACCCACGAGTTGCTGACGCTGATCAGATTGCTGTACAGCATGTACAGCACGATCGCCAGCACCATATTGAGCGAACGGCCGGCGCGCGGATTGACGTAACTCAACGGAATGGCCAGCAACGCGAGTATCACGGCGCTGATCGGCAACCCAACCCGCCAGTCCAGTTCGGCATGGCTCACCAGACTGCGCTCCCGCAGCAGCTCGGGCGTGGACATTGTGCGTGCCCACGGCCGGGCCTCTTTCGGCGGGACGCTGTCGATACGGATCGCGTAACGCTCGAACTCGACGATGTTGTAGTCGCGCTGTCCGGGTGTGCCTTCGTAACGCGTTCCGTTGAGCAGCACCAGGAAACGATCCCCGTTGGGCAAAGTTTCCTGCAAGCCTTCGCGCGCCACCATCGTGCCCAGCTTGCCGTTCTGCTCCGACTGCACAAAGATATTTCCAACCCGGTTGGCGCCCACGCTTACGTTCTCGACGAAGTACACCCGATCAGCCTGTTTCGACTCGCGAAAAGTGCCCGGAATCGCCGCCGCAACATCATCGCGACTCTCCAGCTTGCGCTTGTAGTCCTCGGCCTTCAACAACGCCCAGGGCGAAAGCACCAGACTGAGCAACGCGATCAGACCAACTACCGGCAAGGCATACCACAACACCGGACGTATCCAGCGCGTCAGCCCGATGCCGCAGCCGAACCACACCACCATCTCGCTGTCGCGGTAGGCACGCGACATGGTCAGTAGGATAGAAATGAACAGGCTGATCGAAAGCAGCACCGCCAGATAGTTCATCGCCGCGAAACCGAGCAGCGCCAACACCCCTTCCACGGCGATCCGTCCGCTGACCGCATCGCCCAGCAGCCGGATCAACTGGCTGACCACGACGATGCCGAGCAGCGCCGCAAACACCAACAGGCCGTTGCTGGTGAGTTCGCCCACCAGCGCGCGGTGGAACACTCCAATGCGTGGCGGCTTTGACTTTGTGCGGCGAGTGTGCGGATAATCCGGCATCGAGAAGAGATTCGAACATCTGAAGGAGAGACGCGTGGAATTTAGCATAAAACAAGGTAGCCCGGAAAAACTGAAGAGCGGCACTGTCGTCGTCGGCGTATACGAAGGCGGCAAACTTTCGACACCGGCCCAGACGCTGGACAAGGCCGCGGAACACCATCTGAGCGACGTCATCGCCAACGGCGACATGAACGGCAAGGCCGGCAGCACGCTGATGCTGCACCATGTCCCCGGCATCGCAGCAGAACGCGTGCTGCTGGTCGGCCTGGGCAAAGCCGCCGACCTCGCCGCCAAGCCTTATCTGGATGCGTTGCGTGCCGCCTTCGCCGTGCTGCAGAAGACCGCGGGCAAGGATGCCGCACTGTTCCTCACCGACCTCGCGGTCAAGGATCGCGACGTCAGCTGGAAAGTCAAACAGGCGGTGCTGCTCGCCGCCGAGTCCGGCTTCCGTAGCGACCAACTCAAGAGCAAACCAGCCGACGCATCCACATTGCGCAAGGTCGTGCTGGGCTGCGCCGACAAACCGGATGCCGCCGCGCAACGGGCACTGGCCCAGGCCGAAGCGATCGCAAACGGCATGGATCTGACCAAGGAACTCGGCAACCTGCCGGGCAACATCTGCACGCCAAGCTTCCTCGCCGCCAAGGCATTGGCGCTGGGCAAGGCGCACAAGAACATCAAGACCACCGTGCTGGAAGAGAAGGACATGCAGAAGCTGGGCATGGGCTCATTCTTGTCAGTCACGCGCGGCAGCGATCATCCGGCCAAGCTGATCACGCTGGAATATTCCGGCGGCGACAAGAAACAGAAGCCCGTCGTGCTGGTCGGCAAGGGCATCACTTTCGACACCGGCGGCATCTCGCTGAAGCCGGGCGGCGACATGGACGAGATGAAGTACGACATGAGCGGCGCGGGCAGCGTGCTCGGCACGATGCAGGCCATCGCCGAAATGGGCCTGAAGCTGAATGTGGTCGGCGTGATCCCGACCTGCGAGAACATGCCTTCCGGCAAAGCCACCCGCCCCGGCGACATCGTCACCTCGATGTCCGGCCAGACCATAGAGATCCTGAACACCGACGCCGAAGGCCGTCTGATCCTGTGCGACGCACTGACCTATTCGGCGAAGTTCAACCCGGACACCGTGATCGACATCGCCACGCTGACCGGCGCTTGCGTGATCGCACTGGGCAACGTCGTCAGCGGCATGTTCGCCAACGACGACAAGCTCGCCGCAGAGCTCGTCGCAGCGGGAGATCAATCGCACGACCGCGTGTGGCAACTGCCGCTGTGGGACGACTACCAGCCGCTGCTGGACAGCAACTTCGCCGACATGGCGAACATCGGCGGACGTGCGGGCGGCACCATCACCGCAGCCTGCTTCCTGTCCCGCTTCACCAAGGATTACCGCTGGGCGCACCTGGACATCGCCGGCACCGCCAACAAATCCGGCAAGGACAAGGGCGCGACCGGCCGTCCCGTGCCGTTGTTGACGCAGTACCTGATCAATCGCACTGCCAAATAATCGGCTTCGATGTCAGACGCCCTTGAAAATCGTTACGAGCAAGTCCAAGTGCAAGGAGCCGCGCAGTGAAAGACGAGACATACCATACAGGTAGGCGAGGATTGAACGAGCACGCGACGCCGCAATTGGACTGCGCAGTAGATTTGCGAGGGTGGCTGTGACCAAGGTCGATTTCTACACTGGTAGCGAAGACAAGCTGCGCACCGCCTGTCAGCTGAGCCACAAGGCGATGCAAAACGGCGTGCGCGTCGTGCTCAGCGCACCGGATGAAGCGACCACCGAGGCGCTGGACAAGCTGCTGTGGCAGTACCCGGCCACGGCGTTCATCCCGCACAGCCGCAGCGATGCGGCGGAGTCGGAAGAAATGCCCGTCGTGCTGAACAGCGGCAGCGAGCGCTTCCCGCACCACGACCTGCTCATCAGCCTGCACAACGAATGCGTGCCGTTCTTCAGCCGCTTCGAGCGAGTCATCGAGATCGTCGGCACCGATACCGAAGACAGCAAACTGGGGCGGGAGCGCTACAAGTTTTACAAGGATCGCGGCTACGAGCTGCGCCACATCGACCTGTCCGGAGCGAAGAACGCATGAGCCCCGATCCGTCCGATAGCTCATCGACCGACTTGCCGGTGCTGACCCAGGTGGTCGGCACACCCGCGCCGGAAGACCTGCCGACGCTGACCGAAGTCGTCACGCCCCCGCCTCCCGCCGCACACACGCTCAGCGAAGAAGAGATACAGCAGTTGCTGAGGCTGCTCGAATCGCGCCTCGAAGTCGTGTTCACGCAGAAGCTCAGCCTCCATCTGGAAAGACTGCAACGCTTGGCCGTCAAACAGGCCGTCAACGAATTCCGCGCCGCACTGCCGGAATTGCTGCACGAAATACTGAACACCCCGCCCAAACCTCGCCCGTAATCCCCCATCCGCAATCCAGAGTCCACAAACGCATACAGCGCACAGGATTCCGCCCCTCCGCTTTGCTATAATCGCGCCCCTCTACAGCCGCCTGGCTGATCTATCACCGCACGAATATGACTCAGCAAAAAGAACTCGCCAAAAGTTTTGACCCCAAAGACATCGAAGCGCGCTGGTATCCCACTTGGGAAAACGCCGGCTACTTCAAGGCCGGACTCGATCCAAAAAAGACCGAATCTTTCTGCATCCAGTTGCCGCCGCCCAACGTCACCGGCACGCTGCACATGGGCCACGGCTTCAACCAGACTTTGATGGATGCGCTCACGCGCTACCACCGCATGCGCGGCGACAACACGCTGTGGCAACCCGGCACCGACCATGCGGGCATCGCCACGCAGATCGTGGTGGAGCGCCAGCTCGACGCGCAGGGCGTCTCGCGCCATGATCTCGGTCGCGAGAAGTTCATCGAAAAAGTGTGGGAGTGGAAGGAATACTCCGGCAACACCATCACCCAGCAGATGCGCCGCTTAGGCACTTCGCCCGACTGGTCGCGCGAGCGCTTCACCATGGACCCGAAACTGAACAAGACCGTCACCGAGACCTTCGTGCGCCTGTTCAACGAAGGCCTGATCTATCGCGGCAAACGTCTGGTGAACTGGGACCCGAAACTGCACACCGCCGTCTCCGACCTCGAAGTGGTGCAGGAAGAAGAAGACGGTTTCATGTACCACATCCAGTATCCGCTGGCGGATGGCTCCGGCCATCTGGTGGTTGCGACGACGCGTCCCGAGACCATGCTGGGCGACGTGGCGGTGATGGTGCATCCGGAAGACGAGCGCTACAAACACCTCATCGGCAAGCAAGTCACGCTGCCGCTGTGCGACCGCACCATCCCCGTGATTGCCGACGATTATGTGGATAAGGAATTCGGCACCGGCGTGGTGAAGGTCACGCCTGCACATGACTTCAACGACTATGCCGTGGGGCAACGCCACAAGCTGGAAATGATTTCCATCCTCACGCTGGATGCGAAGATCAACGAACACGCGCCCGCAAAATATCAAGGCCTCGACCGCTTCGCTGCACGCAAGCAGATCGTCGCCGACCTCGAAGCCGCCGGTCTATTCATCAAGGCCGACAAGCACAAACTCAAGGTGCCGCGCGGCGACCGCACCGGCGTGGTCATCGAACCGATGCTGACCGACCAGTGGTTTGTGGCGATGAGCAAGGCGGGCCCAGAAGGAAAATCCATCACCGAACAGGCGCTGGAATGCGTGAGCTCCGGCGAGATCAAGTTCCACCCCGAGAACTGGGTCAATACCTACAACCAGTGGCTGAACAACATCCAAGACTGGTGCATCTCGCGCCAACTGTGGTGGGGCCATCAGATTCCCGCGTGGTACGGCGTGAACGGCGAAGTGTTCGTCGCGCGCGACGAGGCCGAAGCGCGCCACTTGGCCGATAAGGCCGGTTACGCCGGACAGCTCGACCGCGACAACGACGTGCTCGACACCTGGTTCTCCTCCGCGCTGTGGCCGTTCTCCACACTGGACTGGGAAGAAGGCAAGCCGTTCGACGCGCAGAACGAATTCGTGAAGCAATACCTGCCCTCCTCCGTGCTGGTCACCGGCTTCGACATCATCTTCTTCTGGGTAGCGCGCATGGTGATGATGACCAAACACATCACAGGCCAAATCCCGTTCAAGGACGTGTACGTGCACGGCCTGATCCGCGATGCAGAAGGCCAGAAGATGTCCAAGTCCAAAGGCAACGTGCTCGACCCCATCGACCTGATCGACGGCATCGATCTCGACTCACTGGTGAAGAAACGCACCACCGGCCTGATGAATCCGAAGGATGCGGAGAAGATCGAGAAGCGCACCCGCAAGGAATTCCCGGAAGGCATCACCGCCTTCGGCACCGATGCGTTGCGCTTTACCTTCGCCTCGCTCGCCTCGCCTGGACGCGACATCAAGTTCGACATGCAGCGCTGCGAAGGCTACCGCAACTTCTGCAACAAGCTGTGGAACGCCACGCGCTTCGTGCTGATGAACTGCGACGGCAAGGATGTGGGCCTCGACGAGAGCCTGCCGCTGGAATTCTCCGCCGCCGATCACTGGATGATCGGCGAACTGCAGAAGGCCGAAGCCGAGATGGCGACGCACTTCGCCGACTACCGTTTCGACATGGCCGCGCGCGCCGTGTACGAACTGGTGTGGAACACCTATTGCGACTGGTATGTGGAACTGGCCAAGGTGCAGATGGCGAACGGCGATGAAGCACAACAGCGCGGGACGCGTAGAACATTGGTGCGCGTGCTGGAGACCATCCTGCGCCTCGCCCACCCCATCATCCCGTTCATCACCGAGGAGTTGTGGCAGTCGGTTGGGCCGATGGCGAAGGCCAAGGGCGACAGCATCATGCTGCAAGCCTATCCCAAGGCCGACAGCAGCAAGATCGACGATGCCGCCATCGCGCAGATCGCGCTACTGCAGGAACTGGTCAACGCTTGCCGCAGCCTGCGCAGCGAAATGAATCTGTCGCCTGCCGCCCGTGTGCCGCTCATCGCGGCCGGCGATGCGACGGTATTGAACGCACTCGCTCCTTACATCAGCAGCCTCGGCAAACTCAGCGAAGTGCAGGTCGTCGCCGAACTGCCGGAAGGCGATGCGCCGGTGTCCATCGTCGGTAACGTCAAGCTGATGCTGAAGGTGGAGATCGACGTCGCGGCCGAACGCGAACGCTTGGACAAGGAGATCGCCCGCCTGAGCAACGAGATCGTCAAGGCAGAAGCCAAGCTATCCAACGAGAGCTTCGTCGCGCGAGCTCCGGCGGCAGTGGTGGAGCAGGAGAAGAAACGTCTGGAAGGTTTCGGCGCTACGCTGGCGCAGTTGCAGGCTCAGCGCAAGAAGCTGGGGTAACACGTAGGGTGGGCACGTTTTTTGTGCCCACGCGGTCGGCTCATGTTATTTCCGCGTGGGCACAAAAAACGTGCCCACCCTACTTCCCTACCGGCGACGAATCAGAAAGATAAATTCCCCGCCCTCTTCGACCGACAACAGCAACTCGTTGCCGGTCTTCTTGCAGAAATCGATAAAGTCGTTCGGCGAACCCTTGTCGGTCGCGACAATTTTCAGCACCTGCCCGCTGGTCATACCGGCCAGCGATTTCTTTGCGCGCAGAATGGGCAACGGGCAGGCCAGTTGCCGCACATCCAGTTCGACATCGAACGGGAAATTCTTTTCTTCTTCCATCATGCAATCGGCAGACCGGCTTGTGCCCAGCCGATGATGCCGCCCTGCAGGTTGTACACATCGGCGAAGCCATTGGCGGCAGCGAATGCCGCCGCTTGCGCCGAACGCCCGCCCATCTGGCAATAAAACACCGTGGTCGCCGCCTTGTCCATTTCGCTGATACGCAACGGGATCAGGTGCAGCGGCAGCGGCTCGCCTTGAGGAATTTTGCCGCGCGCCACTTCCGCGTCGGTGCGCACATCCACCAGACGCAAACCACCCTGTTGCAACCTCGCTTGCAACTCCGCAGCGGTGATGTTTTTGAAATCAGCCATGTTTCCGTTCCTTGTTTCGAAGGGCGGCGATTCTAGCGCAAATCGGAGCCGCAACCTATGCCCGGCCATGTTGTTGCCGCATTTCGGCACCCGAGGAACCGCCGGCGAAAACGGTTATCATACGGGTCATGAAAAAACTGCCCTTGTTGCTGTTGCTGTGTCTTTCAACCCCCGCGCTGGGCGACGGACTGCCCGACCTCGGCGACACATCCCAGGCCGTGCTGACGCCGTTGCAGGAACGCCAGATCGGCCAACAGAGCATGCTGCAAATACGCTCCGGCAAACAGTATTTCGACGACACGGAAATCCACGACTACCTCAATCAGATCGGTTACAAGCTGGTCGAGAACAGCGCCGAACCCAGCACCGGTTTCGAGTTCTTCGCGCTCGACGATTACAACGTCAACGCCTTTGCGATGCCCGGCGGCTTCATCGGCGTGAACGCCGGCCTGCTGCTCACCGCACAGAGCGAATCGGAACTGGCTGCGGTGCTAAGCCACGAAATCGCCCACGTCACCCAGCATCATCTGGCCCGCATGGTCGCAGGCTCGCAGAACGACACGCTGGCCTCGATGGCCGCGCTAGCGGTCGCGATCCTCGCCGCACGCAGCAACTCGCAGATCTCGGAAGCGGCGCTGGCCGGCATGCAGGCGCGCAGCATCCAGAGCCAACTGGATTACACCCGCACCCACGAACAGGAGGCGGATCGCATCGGTTTCGAGATCCTGCTCAAGTCTGGATTCAACACCCACGCGATGCCGGAATTCCTGGATCGGTTGCAGACCGCCACCCGCCTGCTGGAAGGCAACATGCCGGGCTATTTGCGCACCCACCCAATCACCAGCGAACGCGTCGCCGACATTGCCAACCGCGTGCAGAAACAGCCCTACCGGCTGGTGCCGGACAGCCTGGACTTCCAGTTGGTGCGCACCAAACTGATCGCAAGACAGAAGACCACGCAGGACGCCATCGCCTACTTCAGCGACGCGCTCGGCGCGCAGAAACACGGCAATCCGATCGCCCAGCGCTACGGATTGATCGTTTCGCTGCTGCGCACCCATGAAACCGAACGCGCCGCGCAGGAACTGGCGAAGCTGCGGAAACAGGCGAAGAGCGACCCGGCCGCCAGGCACAACGCGATGATAGAAACGCTCACCGGACGGGTGAAACGCGCGATGCACGACGACGCCACCGCGTTCTACCGCACTGCCGTGCAGGACTTTCCGCAGCACCGCGCGCTGGTCTACGACTATGCCGAACTGCTGATCGACGGCGGACAAGCCGAGATCGCCGCGAAGCTGCTCACCGAGCAGCTCGTCCGCCATCCCAGCGACACCACGCTGTATGACTTGCAGGCGCGCAGCTACGCAAAACTGGGGAAGCGCTTCGAACAGCACCAAGCGCAGGCCTACGGCTATGCCTGGCAAGGCCGGCTGCACGCCGCGCTCGAACAGCTAGAACTGGCCAAACAGTCCGGCGGCAACTTCTACCAGTTGTCGGTGATCGAGAGCGACTTGCGGGAATTGAGGGAGATGCTGGATGCGCGCATTCAAAAATAGTAGAGCCGCCTTCATCCAATAACCATTGTGGCAACATCGAACATGTTCGGCGCAATCAAGGCTAATGCCGACCGGGGTGCGATTCAAACTGATGTGGAACTTGTAAAAATCGAGGGCCCCTCCCCCTTGCAGGGAGAAGGAACAGATTTTTCTCTAATGGACAATCTGTGATTAATATCTCAACTGGCGCGATATTTACCAGGAAAGGAATACTGTGACTCAGGAAACAGTCGCCATCGTTGGGCTGGGTTATGTGGGATTGCCACTGGCCGTTGAATTTGGCAAGAAATTTACAACTATCGGGTACGACTTATCCGAGCGCAAGATAGCCAGTTACCGCAATGGCCTCGACCCATCCGGAGACGTTCCCAGCGAAGATTTTCGTGCCGCAAAGCACCTGTCCTTTACCACTGACCCGTCGCATTTATCCGGATCGGATTACCTTATCATCGCCGTCCCGACCCCGGTCGATGCGGCGCACCAGCCCGACTTCGCCCCGCTGATATCCGCTTCCGCGACCGTGGGAAAACACCTGAAACAAGGTGCGGTGGTCATTTTCGAATCCACGGTTTACCCGGGCGCGACCGAGGAAGTTTGCATTCCGGTATTGGAGCGCGAATCCAACCTGAAATGGATGAAGGATTTTCACGTCGGCTATTCCCCGGAGCGAGTCAATCCGGGCGACAAGGAAAGGACCATCACAAAAGTGATCAAAGTCGTATCCGGCGACGATGAAGCGACGCTAAACAAAGTGGCCGCGCTATATCAAAGCATCATTGCCGCCGGCATCCATAAAGCGAGCTCCATCAAAGTGGCCGAGGCCGCCAAAGTGATCGAAAACACCCAGCGCGACCTGAACATCGCGCTGATGAATGAGCTGTCCCTGATCTTCCACCGAATGAATATCGATACTTTAGAGGTGCTGGAGGCGGCAGGAACGAAATGGAATTTTCTGCCTTTCCGTCCCGGCCTAGTTGGGGGGCATTGCATCGGAGTTGACCCCTACTATCTGACGCACAAGGCGGAGATGCTGGGCTATCACCCCCAGGTGATCCTGGCTGGCCGCCGCATCAATGACGGCATGGCCACCTTTGTCGCACACCAGACGATCAAACAGTTATCCAGCTCCGGCAACCCGGTCAAAGGCGCGAAAATCATCATTCTCGGGCTGACCTTCAAAGAAAACTGCACCGACTTACGCAATTCAAAAGTGGCGGATATCGTGCATGAATTGCAGGACTTCGGCTGCAACGTATCGGTGCATGATCCCATGGCATCCCCTCAAGAGGCCGAATATGAATACGGAATTTCCCTGGTTGCTTGGGATGATTTACCCGAAGCCGATGCGATCATTGCTGCCGTATCGCACAAAGCATATTTGTCCATGCCGCAAACCGCCCTATTGGCGAAACTGAAACCAAGCGGAATATTTGTCGATGTAAAGTCAGCCTATGATTCCGCCGCGATAGAAGGTGCCGGCTACAAAGTGTGGCGGCTGTAACCGCCCTTACCCATGCGCCCCACCTCTTTCAGTTTTTCTGTCGCGGTCAACTGCCAAGCGCCGACGATTGATACCTCGCACAATGTGTTGACCAAGTGACCGGCTACCCGCAAAATCGCAATGCCACCCCTCAAACCGCAATGAGTACGATGACCATCTCCCCCCTGCGCATTTCCGCGAATATCTGGCGCAATCGCTACCTGCTCGGTCAACTCATCAAGCGCGACGTGCTTCTGCGTTACCGGGGAGCGATATTCGGCGTGCTGTGGATTTTTCTCAGCCCGCTAATCATGCTGGCGATTTTCGCGTTTATCTTCGGCCAGATTTTTCAGGCGCGCTGGCCGCAACAGGAAAGCGGCATCCCTTTCTGGGTGCTGCTCTTCAGCGGCCTCATCGCTTTCAACATTTTTGCCGAGACCATTTCCCGAGCTCCGACCTCGGTGCGAGGCTATCCCAGCTTTGTCAAAAAAATTATTTTTCCGGTGGATATTTTGCCTATCGTACCGTTGGGAGCGGCATTGGTGCATGGGGGATTCAGCTTTCTGATCCTGCTTGCCACTTTGGCGTGGACGGGACACTTGCATGCAAGCCTCCTGCTGTTCCCTTTATTGATCGTCCCTTTGCTTCTGCTCGCATTGGGACTGTCATGGTTCATCGCAGCATGGGGAATATTTCTCAGAGACATGACACAGATCGTGCCGGTCTTCGTGCAAATGCTCATGTTTCTTTCGCCCGTGTTCTACCCAATCAGCGCGGTGCCCGAATCACTACGCACGCTCTACCAGCTCAACCCGCTGAGCACAGTAATCGAAGCCACCCGCGCCGCAGTCGGCGGGCATTCGGTTGATTGGAGCGGGTGGGGAATGGCATTTGGTTTCTGCCTGATTGCAGCGATACTGGGATATGCTTTCTTCCAACACAGCAGGGATGAATTTGCCGATGTGCTCTGACATTGCCATCTCGGTCAAGAACCTGAGTAAAACCTACCGCATCTTTGAGCACCCGACTGATCGGATAAAACAAATGCTCACCTTGGGCAAGGTGCGCTTCCACCGCGAATTCACCGCCTTGCAGGATGTCTCCTTCGAGATCAAAAAGGGAGAGGCCGTCGGTATCATCGGCCGCAACGGATCAGGCAAGAGTACGCTGTTGCAATTGATCTGCGGCATCCTCAAACCCACATCCGGCGAGGTGCGGATCAATGGGCGCATTTCCGCGCTACTGGAACTGGGTTCAGGATTCAACCCGGAATTTACCGGGCGGGAAAATATCTATTTTCAAGGTGCAGTGATGGGAATTCCCAGGGAGGAAATGGAAGGTCGTTTCGACGATGTTGTTTCCTTCGCTGATATAGGGGAATTCATTGATCAACCGGTACGTACGTACTCCAGCGGGATGTATGTACGCTTGGCGTTTGCGGTGAATATTTTATCTGACCCGGAAATCATAATTGTGGACGAAGCTCTAGCCGTAGGAGATGAAAAGTTTCAAAGGAAGTGTTTTGCGCGTTTGGAGCAACTGAAAAGCAGGGGCTTATCAATTCTTTTTGTGTCGCACTCTACAGAACACATAGCTGAATTATGCGAGAAGGTACTGTTACTAGATCATGGGGAACGGCTTAAGTACGGCGCACCTCTTGAAACGATACGTGCCTACCAAAAGCTGATTTACGCTCCCTTTGAAAAACAGGATCATTTGGCTCAAGAATTCCGTGCCGCAGATCGGACAGACGATATTATAAATATCGACATCGAGAATGAATCAGCGAATGTTTCCAATGAGCGACCTTCCCTCAATTTTGATCCTGGCCTCGTACCTGAAACAACCACAGCTTATCCAGTGCAAGGCGCTGAGATCGAAACAATACGGATACTTAATGCCCAGGGGGACGTTGTCAACGTGCTGCAACCGGGATGTAACTACCAGTTTGTAGTCTCCGGTCGCTTTTTGACGAACGTTGAGGGTGTCTATTTTGGTATTCACATACGGTCAATTTCCGGGGTAGTCATCACCGGACAACGATATCCGGAAGAAGGAAAGTACGTCGAACATATTGAGGCAGGGAAAGCTTTCAAAATCAACTTTGGATTTAGAATGGATTTGCTCCCGGGTGTGTATTTTGTTGGTGGAGGAATATGGTCAAGCCACGAGCCTAATTGCCCACACCGCATTTTGGATGCACTCATGTTTCGTGTTACCCAGGAAAAAAGCCCTAAATCTTTTGGCTATGTGGATATATCAGCAAATGAGTCTATTATCGAATTATTCTGAGCAACCTTCTACCGCGGTGTTGCAGATTCTCAAATCCTGCTTTGATCGAACGGAGGGAATGGTAAGCTTCGACGAAGCCGTGTTACTTTACTGCCTTGCGAAGGATGTGCGTAGCGGATGCATTGTAGAGGTAGGTTCTTATCGAGGCAGGTCGTCGGTATTCCTTGGGAGGGGGTCACTTGATGGCGCGAATGTTCCAGTGTTTGCGATAGATCCACACAAGAGCTTCATTGGCATTCTGGGGGGGATATTCGGACCTAAAGATCGAACCGCGTTCTATCGAGCTATGCTTGATAACGATTGTAGCGAGATCGTTTCATTGATTAATTTGAGTAGCGAGAGATTTTCCTCGTCATGGAGTGAGTCCATATCACTCCTGTGGATTGATGGAGATCATAGTTATAAGGGGGTCAAGAGAGATTTCGAATGCTGGCTGCCCCACTTGGAAACCAATGCCGTAATTGCGTTCGATGATGCAACCGATCCTAAACTTGGCCCCCGCAAACTTATTGATGAGTTAACTGTATCGGGGCGATTTGAGGAAGCTGCAAATGTTGGCAAAGTCATTGTAATAAGGCAATGTCAAAAATAAATTTGGTAGATACATATGATTGACATTCACGATCGGACATCGCGGGACAAAGGGAATTTGTTTGGCTATCTCGGCATTAACAGCTTTTGTTCCGAGCGTTATAAGCTATTTTATGTCGCCACCCCCAAAGTTGCCTGCACATCACTTAAATGGTGGTTTGCTGAAATAGAGGGTATCTCTAGCGATCTAATACTAGCAACAGATAGCGACGAATCAGATCCGGAATTGGTTATTCATGATGCACTTGGTAAAGTTTCATCTGGAATAACTGGCTTATCTCCGAGCGAACTCGAAATTCCCATAATCTCGGAAGATTATTTCAGGTTTGCAGTAGTACGCAATCCATATAAGCGCATCTTCTCTGCTTGGCAGTCAAAAATATTGCTGCAAGAACCATTGCAGGCAGAGCCATTTCTCAATTGTGATTTTTGTCATAGACCAATTAAATGTGTGGCGGACATCGCATCGTTATTTGAGGAGTTCCTAGAACACATTGCTACCTTTCCAGAAGAGTGGTTGGATGCTCATTGGAAACCCCAAGCAGACTTGCTAAGGCCGGATATCATTTCGTACTCTCTCATTAGCAGGATTGAGGAGCCAGAAATACTGGTTCGCGCGTTGCGCGAGCATGTTAAATTTGAAATCGTGAGCCCTTTCGCTGCCAATCATAAAAATGTGAGTTTAATTCCATATTCGCGGGAATTTGTCACAGATAGATCGGCTGAGCTTATTGGAAAAATGTATGCCCAAGATTTTATAGCGTTTGGATATGATATAGCCCCTCCTGAGTCAAAAAACAAAATTTCTTCAGATCTGCTGAAAACCGCAATTCATGGCATTACACTTGTTCGTGGGCGCAACAAACAGATTGCAAACATTCGTCGCTCTCTAAATGAGCAAATTAGATTGCTGGGGGACATTATAGCGACGCGTGATAACCAAATCATGAGCCTTGATTCCGAATTAACAGCAGTTTATTCCAGCCACTCGTGGATGGTAACTCGACCATTGCGTGCAATAAACTCCCTGTTGCATCGTTCAAAGCTGGAGCTAAAAAAGCTCACCACTTCACTGAAAAGGAACGGCATTAGAGTAACTGTCTTCAAAATTATCATGCGCTTGAGAAGAGGCTTGGTAGAATTCCCGTCCATTACTACGGATACATTTTATTCCACAAAAAACGCTATTGATGATCAAAAAGCGCTGGAAGAGACTTTCAAGAAAAAGCTAACCTTGATCTCAATGGTAAAGAACGAGAAAGGCATTCTCGAAACTTTTGCCGGGCATGCGCTGGGCTTATTTGATCGAATAATACTTGTAGACCACAGATCAACAGATGGCACCAAGGAATACATTAAGGCACTTAGCGAGCGGTATCCGGCGGTCGAATTCTTTTCGTTTGATGAACCTGGCTATTATCAATCTCAGCTAATGACATGGATTGTCAAAAATATAGTGCATCAAGATACTCTTGGCTGGGTTTTCTTTCTTGACGCAGACGAATTCCTGCCTTTTGAATCTAGAGAGGAATTTAACCGCGTATTAGCAAAATATAACGCTTCCCCTGTGATCTCTATGCCATGGCTTAATCTGGTTCCATTGGACATGCATTCAGGTGCGGTTATCGGAGGGAAATTCTTAAAATCGGATAGCTACGCTGCCCACTGCAAAATTGCGTTCCAACCTAACTTAATCCCAATAGATGATTACATTGTGGCACAAGGCAATCATGCGCTCCTTGTTGGAGCTAATCACTCACAATCGCTGCCCGTAGAGCGGGGCTTCCCAATCTATCATTTTCCTATAAGAACAAAACAGCAACTTCGTAATAAAATTTTTCATGGCGTCGAATCGTATCGCAGCATGGGAAAGAATCGCGTAGAAGGGTTTGGAGCTCACTGGGACGAAATTAATAAAATTATGGATAGGAACGGGCTGACTGACGAGTTGATGGCAGGCATGATTGTCAGCTATGGCGAGCCGATGAAGCCACCCTACATAAAAAACATAAGTGAGCTGATGCGGGAGGGATATTCAGTCATTCAGGTGAATAGTTGCTACTCAAAACCTTCGGTTAATTTTAACGATATACCTCGTAACCAAGAAAGCAGAACTGATAGTTTAAAACAGCAGCGCGTAAAAGACGTTGATGTCGGTTTGAACGAGTGGGGGCGTATAACATACGATGACGATAAACGTGTTCTGCATTTATGTTAAAAAGCAAGCAAAATTTTCAACTCATTAAGATAAAGTCATGACTAGTGAATGTGAGCAGCTCATAAATTTTATTGAACCCGCTGGAACTCCGATAAAAATTCTTGTCCCTACAGCCTGGGGTGGGCATATTCCCTTCATGTTCTGTTTAATGAGCCTAATGCGACCGCGTACATACGTCGAATTAGGCACACACTATGGGGCAAGTTTTTTTGCTGTTTGCCAAGCAATCGAGGAGTACAAAATTGATTGTTTTCCCGTGGCAATCGATCTATGGGTAGGTGACAAACATGCAGGATATTATCAGGAAGATGTATATAGCACCTTCAAATGGATCCACCAAAACAAGTACAGCGGTGTTGGATCTGCACTAAGGAAGGACTTTAGCGAGGCTGCTCAAGATTTTGAAGCAAAAAGCATTGACCTTATCCACATTGACGGCCTGCACACTTATGAAGCCGTGAAGAATGATTATGAAACATGGCTGCCCAAGGTAACTGAAAATGGTGTGCTCCTTTTTCATGACACGGCAGTTCGAGAACGGGGATTTGGTGTTTGGGAACTTTGGGATGAGATCAAAGATAAGCACGCCAGCTTCAATTTTACACATACTCATGGCCTAGGGATTATCGCCCTCGGCAGGGCGGACACGAATCCCATTGTCGCTCTTCTGGAAATAATTAATTCCTCAAAAGGCTCCATGGAGTCATTTGACAATTTCTTCAAACTCATTGGCGAGCGTGTTACGGGAGAATCCTTAGCCAAAAATGAACTTGAGAGGAATCAGGAGAAATTTAGAACCCTTAGTATATTTCGAAGCCTTGCCCGGCACGCTCGATCCTTTCTTAATTCGCGATAATGGACAAGAAAAGTCTTGCACGCGTTGCGAATTATATTGACGTGCCTTGGTATGCCAAACAAGTGGGTAAAAGATTTTTCACCTCATCTGCTGCAGCTAGTCATTATATTCGCGAAGGTGAGCTACGCGGTGATTGGCCCAACCCAATTTTTGACCCGCACTTTTACCGACAACAGATGCATTTGCCGTTGACGCAGTCATCCCTTGAGCACTTCATTAATTCAAGAACTACGGGTGTTCTTCCTTGCAAGTTCTTTGATGTCGATTGGTACGAACTACGAAACCCCGAGTATGCATATTTCGGCTGCGGCCTACTTCACTACTTAATGGTTGGCAGTAAAGAATATCGGGATCCCAGCCCGCAAGTAGACATGATTGCTTTGTCACGAAATTATGGGGATATTGGCGATGGTGCTGTTCTAGTTAATGCCCTCTCCACGGGGCTTATAGATTGCATCTCAACGGATGCTGTTACGAATGACGATGCCCATCTGGTTCAACGTCAGCAAGAATTTCGCAGAAAAATAACATCCACATTAAATAAAAGAGTTGATAAACCACTGCACGGACGTAACTTGCTCTTTGTTCAATGCGATAAAGAGACGGAATTTTGGTCATGGTTCGATAAAAACCGCCCCAGAAATTGGGATGTTTTCTTGAATTGTTACGCTGGCAATTTTCCTGGGACAGAATCCGCAGAGCATGTTTGCATTCAAAATGGCACTAAGTTTACGGGTATCTTAAATTGCTGGTTGAATCATATGGCAGTATTTGATATGTATGAATACATCATGTTCATAGATGATGATCTGGAGTTCAAATTCGACGATGTCTCTCTTTTTTTCAAAGAAATGCAGCGGGCTGGCCTTGATTTAGCGCAACCCTCCCTCTCATATGATTCGTATTGTTCTTGGCCGGTATATTTTAATGCCTCAAGGGGTGGCACAAGGAATACTAATGGCGTGGAAATTATGATGCCAGCCTTGTCTAAACGTGCTCGGGTTTTGCTCTTGCCATATTTCGTGTTTAGTGTGAGCGGATTCGGCTTGGATATTCTTATGGGAAAGATTGCAGGAGACAAAGGATTTTTGTCTGGCGTTATAGATGTCATCACGGTAAAACATAAAAAGAAAATTGATGTATCTGGCGGAAGCTATTACGAGTATTTGCGTAAATATTCTATCAATCCCCAATACGAACTCCATCGAATAATTAAATTGTTCAAAACCAGCACCTCCTTGACAGAAATTTCTACATAAACCTGCCTCAAAAGAAGTGCAAAGACTGCGCATTGATGTAGGACACCTTCAATTCAAATGCCAAATAAACAACAGCGGGGCTTCCCCAAGACTAAATGAACAGCTTGGCTTGATATCTCGCAAATTTCCGTATTTTGAACAGGAGCTCTCGAAGGAAGGTACAGTGCAATGAAGGTTCTCGTCGTCGGGGGCGCTGGCTATATAGGCTCACACATGGTCAAGATGTTGTTGGATGCTGGCTACGAGGTGGTCACGCTAGACAATCTTGTCGCAGGTTATCGGGATGCTGTTTTGGGCGGAGAATTTATTTATGGGGATATTGCTGATTATGTAATGCTTAACCACTTGTTTTCTCTCCATCATTTTGATGCAGTGATGCATTTTGCCAGTCATATCCAAGTTGGGGAGTCAGTTCGTGACCCAGCCAAGTATTACCGGAACAACGTGACCAACACACAAAACTTGCTTGATGCAATGGTTGCGCAAGGTATACGCCACTTCATTTTTTCCTCCTCGGCGGCGATATTCGGCGAGCCACACTACACCCCTGTTGATGAAGCGCATCCAAAGATTCCAATCAACCCTTATGGCCACAGCAAACTAATGGTGGAACAAATACTGGCAGACTATGATCGAGCCTATGGGCTAACTTCTGTTTGCTTACGTTACTTTAACGCGGCGGGCGCGCACCCGGATTGCTTGCTGGGTGAGAGGCACAATCCAGAAACCCACCTGATCCCGCTGATTTTGCAGGTAGCCTCCGGTCGGCGTGAGGCTGTTTCCGTTTTTGGCAGAGACTACCCTACTGCGGATGGAACCTGCATCCGTGATTACATCCACATTATGGATTTATGCCAAGCTCATCTACACGCATTGGAACAACTGATGCATGGAGGAACAAGCGCGGCCTACAATTTGGGAAATGGCGATGGTTTTTCCGTGCAGCAAGTGATTAATGAGGCGCGAAAAGTGACGGGCCGCAAGATCAAGATTATTGATGCGCCACGTCGTGAAGGTGATCCGGCGGAGTTGGTTGCCGACTCTACACTGGCCCAGAAAAAACTTGGTTGGTTGCCATGTTATGCTGAATTGGAGACCATCATCCGGCATGCATGGCAATGGGAATGCAAGCAGTTGGGCTCCCATCAAAGTCAGGATTGACCGCTACCGATTATCTTGATGCCACCTATTTACGGGCTGGTTATTCTGACAACAATTCACTACGGCAAGGCCCCATGCGTCGATGCATACCATCCGAAATTCCAGCAAAGAATGCACGTAATTTAAAGATTGGATTCTTTTGCAGCAGCGCAATCGATCCGGCCTCCAGCAGCAACCACACCATTCGCTGGAGGCACCATACAGGCTCAACTTTCCAGTAGTCCATCGCGCTAACGAGCGAGTTCCGGGCGATATAGTACTTGCGTAGCGGCGAGTGATCGGGAGGTGCGAGACCCAGCAGAAATCTATGTGGGCGATCCGCATCACCGATGCTGTGTTCCATCACCGGCAGGCGACTGATATACACGCGATATCCCTTGGATCGAGCCCTCAGGCAAAACTCGTGGTCCACTTGATCAATGAAATAGTCGTCACGAAACCCGCCTATAGCCGTGGCCAGGCAGGTGTCGATTAAGCAGCCCGCAGTAATGACCGTCTTCTGCTCGATAAACTCCACTCCCGCATCCATCCGGATCCTCAACTGCTTTTTGCGATAATCATAATAATTTCCGCCGATCACTGATGGGCGCTTTCCGCAGGACTCATATACCTGAAGAAGTGTGAGCACCATGTCCGGATAGCATTTCGTATCCTGATCCAGCGTGAGTATCCACTCGAAGCCCAGTTCGACTGCCACGCCCAACCCCTGGCTTAACGCTGCAGCAATCCCCAAATTGGATCGGTTTTCAATCACGAGTATTTGCGCATCATTCCCATAAAACTCTTTAAGTCCAAGAATGCGATCCTCCTCAGGCGTGTTATCTACAACCACCACCTTTCCCACCTGAGGAAGTAGCACATGAAGCCGCGCCTCAAAGCCTTGATCCGGAAAATATGCCACCACAACCGCACATACGGATGAGGGTTTCAACGTACCACTCTTATCTGGAACCTGATGTATGGAAGGCATGCCTCACAACCTTGCTAATTTGTTTGACGGGGATCATTCCTAATGAACTGCCGATTGATCAGAATCCACTATACTGAACGCCACGTACTGGCCGGAAGTGGCCGTTCCCGCCTCACTGTGCTTTACACCCAACATGGAAGTAAGAATGTCCAATTCTGGCAACACCAACAGTCGAATATCGCATGCCTGCGTCATCGTCACGCTAAACCCGGATACAGCACAGTTCCATCGTGTATTGGACGCATCACTTGCTCAATCGCCGGCAGTCATTGTAGTGGATAACGGATCATCGCCGCAGTTCGTCGCCAGCCTGCACAACTATGCTGTGAATTCCACTAACCTGCATGTACTGCCGCTGGGGCGGAATTTTGGCATTGCCGCAGCACTCAATTTGGGAATAGCTGAAGCGAAATCCCGGGATGCCGAGTTTGTCCTGCTACTCGACCATGACAGCATTGCCGAGGCAGGGCTTCTGGATGGATTGCTCCTGGCAATGAAAGAGACGCAACATTCCGGTGAAAAAATTGCCGCAATCGGAGCGAAGATTTTCGATCCGCGCTCAGGCGAAGAACTGGGGTTCTATCGCATGCACAATGGACACTGGGACAAGATCAAGTGTGAGGTATCGACCCATGGATTGCTTCCCTGCGATTATCTGAACTCGTCCGGCAGTTTCATTCCCATTTCCGCATTCGAAGACATCGGACCGTTCAACGAACAATTCTTCGTCGATCACGTCGATACGGAATGGTTCATGCGTGCCCAATCGTTGGGATATGCATGTTACGGTTTCTGCGGAGGCGCACTCGAACACTACATGGGCGATGCGGTAATCCGTTACTGGCTTTTCGGATGGCGGCATATGCCGCGCCGCAGCCCCCAAAGGCACTACTATATCGTGCGCAACAGCTTGTGGCTCTATCGCTATGCTTATGTCCCACTCGCCTGGAAGTTTAACAATTTCATCAAGCTATTATTTACACTCCTTTACTTCTCCCTTTTCGACATGCAACGAGCTGATCAATTCAAACGGATCCTGAAAGGATTGATCGATGGCATCAAAGGAGAACACCGAGCAGCATGAGAAGTATTACTGCTCAACCAGTTTTCCAATCAATGCAGCATAGCGAGAAGCCACGATTGACCAATCGAAATTTCGTATTACATGGTCTCTACCCTTGATTGCCAGTTGCCTGCGCAACTCAGGCTTCGCCAATAACGTCACCACCGCGCTGACAATCGCTTCCGGACTTTTCTGCGGTACGAGAAAACCGGTATCCTCATGAACAACGACGTCCCGTATCGCAAGCAAATCGGAGGCGACAACCGGGCATTCACAGGCCAGAGCCTCCACCAGCACCAGTCCCAGCCCCTCCTGATCGCCTTGGACTGTGACAATGGATGGCGCCACGAAAACTGTTGCCCGTCTATATAGCTCGGGGATTTCCGAATTATTCAGAGAACCAAGGAAAGTGACCGCGTGGGCGATACCGAGCCGGTCGGCCTGCTGCTTCAACGCATTTTCTTCAGGACCATTACCGACAACGCTGAGATGCACGCCAGGACATTGCCTGATGATTTCCGGCATTGCATCGAGCAAATAGGTGACGCCTTTTTTTTCAACCAAACGCCCGACAAACAGCAATTCGTTATCAGAGCACACACTTGTTGTGCTTGGTGAAAAACGCTCCCGTGTATCGACGCCCATGGAGATGGTTCGCAACTGCTCCGTCTTCGCCCCCAGCGACAGGGCGCAATCCGCCACTGCCTTGCTGACTACCGTCAGCAGCGACGAACTGCGGATGACCCAGCGTTTTATCCGGTTTAGCAGCCAACCGTTCAATCCCAGCAGATCGCCGCCATGCGAAGTACAAATCCAAGGCGGCATATTTTTGATGAGCAGGCCGACAATCGCGACTGTCAGCCCTTGCGGGATAATCCAGTGCGCATGGATTGCATCAATACGTTGATGCCTCAAAATTCGCCATAGTGCAGCAAGTTGCGAGATGAAAAAAAACGGCAGCAAGAGATAACACCAGCGGCTTCGCTTAAGGTTGGCAAGGATCCCCCCCTGATAGGCCAGCCTTTCCCATCGCGCAAAAAAATAGCGGAAGCGCACAACATCGATACCCGCCATACTCTCGGAACACTTCGCCCCATCGGCATGAGGCGCCAGCACGAGCACATCGAATTGACCATCTAGCCTCCGACACAATTCAAAAACAAACGGAGGCTCTTTATCCCCAACCCATCTGGGGAAGGTAGAGGTCAATACCAATACTTTTTTTCTACTGGTCACTGTCTTTATAAGCCAGCATGGTGATTTGCTCGGACACCAAACCGATCAAGAAAACAACCATCGCCGTGATAAACAGCAGCGCGCTCATGTTGGTAAAGCGGTGCAATGTCAGATAGGTATAGGCATAATTACCCGCGCCCAGCAGGAAAAAAAGCGCGCTGATCGGGAAGAATAGTTTCAGCGGCGAATACAACGAACCGATTTTGAAAATGATAAGCAGAAACCTCACCCCATCGCGCATGATGCGCATATGGCTGCTGTTGCCAATACGCTTGGGAGCATGGATGGGCACATACCCCACGCTATAGCCCGCCCGGAAGAAACTCATGGTAATGGTAGTCGGATAGGAAAACCCATTCGGCAGCATGTAAAGGAACTTGCGGAACTTGTCGGCCTTGACCGCCCTGAAGCCCGAAGTCAGATCGTCCACTTTTTGCCCCACCATCCAGCTAGACAACCAATTGTAGAACCCGTTGGCGAACGCCCGGTGCGCGCCGGCCTGCGAACCTCTGCTGCGCGCACCCACCACCATGTCGTAGCCTTGGGCGAGTTTCTCCAGCAACAAAGGAATATCTTGCGGCTGATGTTGGCCGTCGGCGTCCATGAAAACCAGCACATCCCCATTCGCGGCGCGCGCGCCGGACTTAACCGACGCGCCATTACCCTTTGGGTAAGGATGACTGAACACTCGCACGGGGAACTCCGCGCATACCGCCAGTGTGTCGTCATCCGAACCGTCGTTAACAATGATGATTTCCGCATTCGGCAATATCGTCACCACTTCCGGAAGCAAATGGCGCAATCCTTCCGCCTCGTTACGCGCCGGAATAACCAATGTGAGATTCATAAACGGCCTTGTCTTTTGTTATAAACACGCAGGGGAGCTGCGCGTCATTTTAACAGCTCCGCCTTTGGCCGGATTTCCGGCGGCAGGTTGGCAAACGCCGAGACTATCTGGTCCCTGAGGCTACCGGCTAGCTGCGGATTCGACAAGGCCGCACGGTAAAGGCGCTCAACGACTTCCGCATTGACTACAAAATAACCGCTGGCAATATCCCGGGTCGCGCCAATGAGAGAATTCTTGTTTGGCGGCCCAAAAGGAACCGTCGCAAGGCGCTGCTCCAGTTCTACAAGCAAAGCGTCCTCCTGCGGCAATCTTCTTTCCGCATTCACCGCCAGAATACCTAGCAACCCAGCAATGCTGGTCGGCGCGTTATCTGCGGCCTGCCGATAATGAAATAGCGCCTTGTTATAGAGATCGACCGCATCCTCCTGCGAGGTGGGCGGCAAATGGTCGTAAAGTGCTGCTAGGTCGGTATGCGCCCGCACCGAACCCGGATGCCGCTCCGCCTCCAACATGCGCATCTGGAGCGTATCGCCCCACTGCAGGGCGCGGGTTGCGGTCAGTCCGGCGAACAGGACTACCAGCACCACGAAAGCCGCCCGGCGCAGGCGCAAACTGGACAAATGAATCCGGGAATTTAATGCGTAATAGGCCAAGGGCAGCAGAATGCCGAGCATGGGCAAATAATTGCGGTGTTCGAAGGCGATTTCCAGCGGGATGACGGTGGACTCCAACGCATGACCGGTCAAAAAGAACGCAATCCCGAAAGCACTTATGGGGTGCTTGTTGCGCAATGCGAATGCGCCCCCCATCAGCAATAACAGACCCGCAATGGCAGGTAACGTCGTCCATGGCGCAAGCAGGCTCCTCGAAATCAGGAAATCGTCGTGGTGCAGCCCCATCTCGCTCATGCTAGGCAGCACAATCATGTGCATGTAGAACCACAGCACGCGCACCTCCGTCATCAAGCGCTCGGACAGCGAAAAATCGCGCCACGAATATCCCGCCAGAATCAGCTCGGGATTATTCAGAACGTAAATCAGACCTGCTAACACGGGGATTGCGGCCGACAGTCCCACCATCGCCACCAGAATGCGGCGACTGCTTTGATCGGACGCATTCCAGCGCAGCAAGGTCGCCTCAATCACCAGAATGAACAAGGGCAGCAAGGCGCCGTTTTCCTTGCTGAGCGCAGCAAGCGGCGTGAAAAGGAATATGGCCGTACTGATCGCAATAAAACCCGACCTATTTCCGCCCTGCAGTTTTTCTCTGCCATACAGATACAACACCAGTCCGGCCAGCGTGAACAATGCCGACAGGCTGGTCATGCGCTGCACCACATACAGCACTCCGGTCAGGTTGAAGGGATGCAGCAGCCAGGCTGCGGCGACGGCGAGGGCAACCCAGGTTGCGAAATCCCTTTGCGGTGCTGCCCGCCGAATGCGCAGATGCAGGCCGAGCAGCATCCGGACAAACACGAATACCAATATCCCGTTGACCAGGTGGATCGCCAGGTTGGTTGCCTTGAAATAATAGGGGGCCATGCCCGAAAAATAATAATTGACAGCGAAACTCGCCATGCTGATGGGCCGCCCCAGCGGGCCGGCGCCGCCCGAGAAGGCTGCCTGCCAGAGTACGGCGAAATCCAGACTTTCGATTCTCAGGTAGTGATTCAGGCGGAGGTTGGCCCCATCGTCGAAAACGAAATGCCCCTCCAGTCCCGGCAGGTAGCAGATTACAGCAAGGGCGCAAATGCAAAACAATAAGGCGAGTTTAATAATGAGAATACGCATAGATGTAAAAAAGGGGGCTTACGCCCCCTTCATTATGTCGGATTAATCAATCAATGATTAAGACTTAGGATAGTATTTTGTAGGAACAGTACCGCCAACAGCCCACTCTACTCCACCAGCGCCGCAAGTCGGTGTCCATGTAACAGTCTTAGTTATAGTATCAGAGGGTAATCCAGTCGCTACAGTCGTGGCTGTAATCACACCTGTAGCTGCCGTAACAGCACCACTTGCCATATATTTTGCAGCCGATACATTAAGCGAGTTATCAGCCGTTCCAGTGACAGCAGCAAGAGAAGCGCCAGTTAGTGTTACAAAATCACCAGCTTCATCAACGCCGCCTTCGCTACAATAAAGACCGATAGCAGTCCGCGCCGGGCTGGTCAGGCTGGTCAGTTCAGTCAGCTTGGACTTGACTGTGTAGTCCTGGTAAGCCGGAATCGCCACTGCCGCCAGAATGCCGATGATCGCAACCACGATCATCAGTTCGATCAGGGTAAAACCTTTTTGTACGTTTTTCATGTAAAGCTCCTTTAAGAGTTATTAGCCATTCGATCAAGCCATCGGCCCGGTCTACGGTTAACACACATCGTGTGTTGCCTGAGTTAACGCAATAGCCGTGCCAAGATCGCAACTCTATGTTTCATATAGACACAACAAGATACCGAAACAGCCTCATCGGGATTAAGGCGACCAATATTGACTGCAAACTGACGATTTTTGTCACTCAACAACCTCAAGCGCTATGCAACTTCAGCATCGCCGCTTCGCTCTTGCCCTCGACGACCAGATGGGCGACATCCTGCGCGCGCTGCATCGCTTCGTCTATCAGCGCCCGCTCCTCGCGGCGCGGGTCGTTCAGCACAAAGTTGGACACTTCGCTGCGTTCGCCGGGATGGCCTATGCCGAGGCGCAGCCGCCAAAAGTCCTTCGTGCCCAGATGAGCGATGATGTCCTTCAGGCCGTTGTGTCCGCCGTGGCCGCCACCTAGTTTCAGCTTGGCGCTGCCCGGCGGCAGGTCCAGTTCGTCGTGCACGACCAGGATCTCGGCCGGAGCGATCTTGTAAAACTGCGCCAGCGCACCGACCGCGCGGCCGCTGACGTTCATGAAGGTCTGGGGCTTGAGCAGGAAGATTTCGCGCCCATGCAGTTGGCCGCGCGCAGCCAATCCGTGGAACTTGGCCTCGCTCCTGAAACTCAGGTTGTGCATGCGCGCGAACTCATCCAGCCACCAGAATCCGGCGTTATGGCGGGTGTTCTCGTATTCGCGGCCGGGATTGCCCAGCCCGACGATCAGGCGTATCGAACTCATGATGCGTTAATCCAAAAAATCATTAGAGAAATTCATAAAGCATCTAATCGACAGCATTGTTTGGGGGGGGGCGCGCGATCCTTCAACAGAACCTCGGGGCGGGCTTTAGTCACGACGCCCATGCATTTCAACGTGCCCTTCGCGGCTTCATCGAAGGGTCGCCCCTACCAAAACTGCCCCCCTGTAGGAGCGGCTTCAGCCGCGATAGACACATCGCACATCACCATCCCTTCGCGGCTAAAGCCGCTCCTACAAAGGGCTAGCGGTTATTCCGCAACCAATAAAAAACCCGCCATGCCGGTATCAGCGATGGCGGGTTGTGTGGGTCAGCAGACCCCGTTATTACTTCTTGGCGGCAGGTGCAGCGGCCTCGGCTGCCGGTTCGGCAGCAGCCGCTTCGATTGCACCGCGCGGCACTTGCACGGTTGCCACCACGGCTTCGCCTGTGTGAGTGCCGTGTGCAGCGATTTCCACGCCCTTCGGCAGCTTCAGGTCGGCGACGTGAACGGAATGGCCCAGTTCCAGCTTGCCCAGATCCACTTCGATGAAGGCCGGCAGGTCTTTCGGCAGGCAGGTGATGTCCAGATCGTGGATCACGTGGCTGATCTTGCCGCCGCCGGTCTTCACGCCGGGAGCGATTTCTTCGTTCAGGAAGTGCAGCGGCACCTTCTTGTGCATCTTGTGCGTCGGGTCGATGCGCTGGAAGTCGATATGCTGGACTTGCTGGCGGAACGGGTGCATCACGAAGTCGCGCAGCAGCACGGTTTCCTTCTTGCCTTCGACATTCAGCGACAGCACGGAAGCGTGGAACGCCTCGGAACGCAGCTTGTAGTAGATCTCGTTATGGTCCAGATCGATCGCGACGGCGTCGCCGGAACCGTAGACAACACCTGGCACGCGGCCGGTGTTACGCAGACGGCGGCTCGCACCCGTACCTTGCGTCTTGCGAATTGTTGCATTGATTTCGATAGTCATTTCACTTCTCCAAAAAACAGAATCCTCCGCGACCAGAGGATTCAACATTTGCGGCAACCAACATGGTTACCGCTAAAACTTGTTGTAGGGTGGGCACCGCTTTTGTGCCCACGCGGATTCTTACAGCGTGGGCACACCCAAAGGGTGCAAGAACCTCTTCGAGGCAAAAAAGTGCCCACGCTACTACTTACTCGGTGAACAGCGAGCTCACCGATTCTTCGTTATTGATGCGACGGATGGTTTCCGCCAGCAATTCTGCGGTACTCAGTTGGCGAATGCGCTTGCAGTTGCGTGCGGCTTCGTTCAACGGAATGGTGTCGGTGACCACCAGTTCGTCCAGCGCGGAGTTTTCAATGCGCTCGATCGCGGGACCGGACAGCACCGGATGCGTACAGTAGGCCAGCACGCGCGATGCACCCTTTTCCTTCAGCGCGTTCGCGGCTTCGCACAGCGTGTTGGCGGTGTCCACCATGTCGTCCATGATCAGGCAGGTGCGGCCTACCACGTCGCCGATGATGTTCATCACCTTCGCCACGTTCGGCTTCGGGCGGCGCTTGTCGATGATCGCCAGATCTGCATCCAGTTCCTTCGCCAGCGCGCGGGCACGCACCACGCCGCCAACGTCCGGCGACACGACGATCAGATTCGGGTAGCTGCACTTGCGCACATCGTCCAGCAGAATCGGGCTGGCATAGATGTTGTCCACCGGCACATCGAAGAAGCCCTGAATCTGGTCGGAGTGCAAGTCCATCGTCAGCACGCGGTCCACGCCGGCGCTGGAAAGCATGTCGGCGACAACCTTCGCGGTGATCGCGACGCGTGCGGAACGCGGACGGCGATCCTGGCGCGCATAGCCGAAATACGGGATCGCGGCAGTGATACGGCCGGCGGAAGCGCGCTTGAGCGCATCCACCATCACCATCACTTCCATCAGGTTATCGTTGGTTGGTACACAGGTGGACTGCAACACGAAAACGTCCTTGCCGCGCACGTTCTCCAGCAGCTCGACCATCACTTCGCCGTCGGAGAAGCGGCCTACTGTGGCGCGACCGAGATTGATATTGAGATGCTGCGCGACTGCTTCCGCGAGCTTAGGATTGGCATTGCCGGTGAACACCATCAACCTGTCGTGTGACACGTCAACCCCTTAAAGAAACGAGAAAATGAGGCGATGCCCCAATAAACAGAATTTCGACGCCTATCGACGCGAGCTTCGCTCACATTGACAGACGCCAAAACCGAAATTTGGCTGGGGAGGTAGGGATCGAACCTACGAATGCCGGAATCAAAATCCGGTGCCTTACCACTTGGCGACTCCCCATCTAACTTTGTACGGGCACGGCGCGCCGCGCCCCTACCCTCAATCAGACACCCAATCGTGCAACGGGTGCTTCATCAAACCTTGCGCAACCACACCGCGCATATCCTCCGGCAATTGCCCGAGCACCGCTTCCGCCTGGCTGCGGCTCGCAAACTCCGCGAATACGCATGCTCCCGATCCGGTCATCACCGCCTTGCCGTAGTTGCTCAGACTGTCTATATGTCGAGCCACTTCCGGGTAGAGCTTGCACGCCACCGGCTGCAAATCGTTGCGCAATTTTGTCTGCGGCATCGAGAGGGCGCGCATTGTGATGGAAACGGAATCTCGTGTCAATTCCGGATGCGTAAAAATTTTCGCGGTCGGCACATGGGCCGGCGGGAACAGCACGACATACCAAGCTTCCGGCAAGGCGCAGGCTTGCAATTCCTCGCCCACCCCCTCGGCGAAGGCGTTCTCGCCGAACACGAACACCGGCACATCCGCCCCCAGCTTCAAACCCAATTGCATCAGGCGTTCGCGCGACAGACCGAGAGACCATAAACGATTCAACGCGATCAGCGTGGTCGCCGCATCCGAACTGCCTCCGCCCAGCCCGCCGCCCATAGGGATGCGCTTCTCTATCGCGATATCAACGCCCATCGTGCAACCGGTCTCCGCTTGCAGCAGGCGGGCTGCGCGCACGCACAGATCATGTTCTTCCGGCACGCCCTCGACGCTGTTGGTGCGATGCACCTCGCCGTCGTTGCGCGACTCGAAGTGCAGCGTGTCCTGCAGATCGATGAAGCGGAACAGCGTCTGCAACAAGTGATAGCCGTCCGGGCGACGACCGACCACATGCAGAAACAGGTTGAGTTTCGCCGGAGCGGGGCAAGTCAGCTTCATTCTAACGACCATGGCGGTTGACGCTCCCCCGAATGATGAAGCGCCCTGTAGGAGCGACTTTAGTCGCGATAGACACGCTCCAACTCCACGTAACCTTCGCGGCTAAAGCCGCTCCTACGAAAACCGCCGCACGATTGGCGGCATTACCCAGCAGTTGAATTGAAACATACAAGTAAGCTAGCGAGCTTTTTCGTGATTTTGCGAGCATCCGCTGTGCGGATTGCCTGCTTACCCCGCTTCGTGAATAAAGGTTTTGCAGCCCCATCACTTTCCCCACTCCCATTCGTCAATCAGCAACTGAACCTGCAACTCATCGCGGCTCAGTTGCAAGCGCGACGGCAGGCTGTCCGCAACGTCGCCGTCATAGCGCAGATAGCGCACTTCCCAGCCGTTCTGCTGCAACAGGGCTATCCGTCCGCGCTCGTCGCGCTCGATCTGCGCCTCGCCGTCTGTCGCCTGCCCCAGCACCCACCGATGCAATCCGCCCAACGGTAACTGCCAGCCCAGCACCTGCTGCATCAGCGACTCGGCGTCTGCCGCTTGGTATTGCTTGCTGCCGTCGTCCAGCGTCGCGCCCTGCGCATCGCGATAGACGCGCGCCGCGGTCTGGCCCAGAGGCCCTTGCAACAGCAGTTCGTCGGAGTCTGTCCGGTGCACCCAGCGCATTCCGGCGGAATGGCGAGTGCCGTTATGTTTGATCGCGATGCGCCCGTTCAATGCAAACGGCGCGGACTCAATCTGCGCGGGACGCACCACAGGTTCGGGCGCGGTCGGCAGCAGCGAACAGCCGCCCAGCAACATCAGCAAAACCAACAACGCAATCGGTCGCATTTATGGCGTCGTGAATTTCTTGATGACCGCTTGCAGCAGCGCGTTGTCCGGATGGGCCTTGAGGGTGTCCTGCCAGACTTTTCGTGCCTCTTCCTTGTCGCCGCGCACCCACAGCACTTCGCCCAGATGCGAAGCGATCTCGGGATCGGGATTGCCGGCAAAGGCGCGGCGCAACATGTTCACGCTGTCGTCCAGCCTGCCGCTGCGGTAATAGCCCCAACCGACGCTGTCCATGATCGCGGCATCGTCCGGCGCGAGTTGCAGCGCCTTTTCCACCAGCGCCAGTGCCTCATCGAGGCGCTCATTGCGCTCGATCAGGCTATAGCCCAACGCGTTATAGGCATGTGCGTGATCCGGTTTGAGCTGGATCAGCTTGCGCAGCAATTGCTCGGCCACATCGTGCTTGCCGTTCTTGTCGGCCAGCATCGCGGCCTCGTAGAGCAAATCGGGATGGTTGGGCAGTTTCTCCAGGCCCTGCTGCAACACCTGATAAGCATCGACATTGCGCTGCGCCTCGCGCAGCAACTGCGCCTCGATCAGCAGCAGCTGCACGCGCTGCTGGTTGTTGTCGGCGCGTATCTGCCGCAGGTGCGCGCGCGCCGGCTCCAGCCCATCGCGCTTGTTCAGCAGATAGAGGATGCGCAACTGCGCGGCGAAACGATGCTCGCCATCCTTGACCTCGCGATAATGGGCCAGCGCCTCTTCCTCGCTCTCTTTCGCCTCGCTCAACTGGCCGAGGTAATACTGCACCCGGTCCTGGTTCTTCTTGCCTTCGCCCAGCGAGAGCCGCAACTGTTCCTCCGCCCCCTTGAAGTCCTTCAGTTGCAGGGAAATCAGCGCGATGGCGAACGCCATGTCGGGATTGTCCGGGCTATCCTTTGCCAGGCGCTGGAACTCGTCGCGCGCCGGTTTGTAATGTTTCTGCTCCAGCAATGCGCGGGCGTATTGCAGACGTATCTCGCGCGCATCCGGATAACTGACCAGATAGCGGCGCAGCGCCTCCAGCCCCTGCTGCGGCTCGTTCTTCAGCAACAGCTGCGCTTCCAGCGAGACCGCCGTGTCCCACTCGGGCCGCAAGCTGCGCGCCTGCTTTGCCTCGGACAAGGCCAGCGCCACATCGCCAGCCAGTTGCGCCAACTGCGCCACAGACCAGCGCGCCTCGGCTACCTGCGGATAGGGCTGCGCCAACTCCTGCATCAGCTGCAGCGCCGCCTGTTTATCCGCGTAGGGGGCCAATTGCTGGAAGACCTGAATGAACACCGGCCCGGGATCGGTTCCGGCCGCCTGCAACTGCTTGGCGTACTCCTGCTTCGCCTCCCCCAGCTTCCCTCCGCGCAGCAGGATGGAAGACAGCATGCGCCCGGCCACCGACGCGCCCGGCTCGACTTCTTGCCATTGTCTGAAGGCATCGATAGCCCGCTCCATCTGGCCGGACTCGACCGCCAGTTGCGCCGCGCGCCGCGCCAAGCGCGGGTCGCGGGTCTTACGCGCCAGATCGGCGCTGCCTTCCAGCGCCAGCGCCTGATGGCCGCGCTGGCTGGCAATCTCGGTCAGCAAGTATTCGTAGAGCAGCTCGTCGGTCAGCTCGACATTGGGCAACACCGGCGCGACTTCGACCTGCTGCGGCTCGACGGATACAGCGGGCGCGACCGGCTCCACCTGCTTCGGGACCTGCGCACAGGCGGTCAGCAACAGACTGCCGACGACCAGATATTTGAACGATGAATTCATGGCGATACTGCTTTTGATGCGGGCGCACATATTAGGTTATATTAGCCCGCACCCACAACCACGACCATTTCCGCCTTGTCCGACACCGCTCCCGAGATCACCATTTCCGCGCGCAAGCTGACGCGCCGCTTCGGCAATCAGAAAATCATCCACGACGTATCGCTGACCCTGCGGCGCGGCGAAGTGCTGGGGCTGCTCGGCCATAACGGCGCGGGCAAGAGCACCACGATGCAGATGCTGACCGGCTGTTTGCTGCCGGACAGCGGCGACATCGAGGTCTGCGGCATCGACCTGCTGCGCCAGCCGATACTGGCGAAAATGCATCTCGGCTACCTGCCGGAGACCCCGCCGCTTTATCGCGAACTCCGCGTAGACGATTACCTGACCTTCGCAGCGCGCCTGCGCGGCATCAAGAACGGAAAAGTCGCCGCCGCGCTGGCGCAAGCCAAACAACGCTGCGGACTGGAAGCGATCGGCGGCAAGATCATCGCGACGCTGTCCAAAGGTTATCAGCAGCGCGTCGGCATCGCCCAGGCCATTGTCCACAATCCCGAAGTGATCGTGCTGGACGAACCCACCGTCGGCCTGGACCCGGCGCAGATACGCGACATCCGCTCGCTGATCCGCGAACTGGGCGATAGCAGCAGCGTGATCCTCTCCACCCATCTGCTCGGCGAAGTGGAAAGCCTGTGCGACCGCGTCGAGATCATGCAGAAAGGCAGGCTGATCTACGGCGACACGACTGCGGCGCTGGCGAACTACGGCGGCGAGCCGGGCCGGCTGGAAGAGAACTTCATCCGCATCACCGAGCGCGAAACTGCGGCTAACGCAGCAACCAGCGCGGGGGACGGCAAATGATCCGACTGATCGCCATGCGCGAACTGCGCAGCCTGTTCACTCTGCCCTCCACCTGGCTCATTTTCGCCGCACTGCAATTCGTCTTTGCATGGTTCTTCCTCGCGCGGCTGGAGGCGTTCCTCGAAGTGCAGCCGCAACTCGCGCAACTCGCCAATCCACCCGGCGTGACGATCACCGTCGCCGCGCCGATGTTCAACACCATTGCGCTGCTGCTGATGATGCTGACGCCGATGTATACGATGCGGCTGATCGCCGAGGAGCGGCGCAACCAGACGCTGCCGCTGCTGCTGTCCGCGCCGCTGTCCGAGCTCCACATCGTGCTCGGCAAGTTTCTCGGCATGTTGGTCTTCCTGATCGCACTGAGCGCCAGCGTGCCGCTGATGCTGTACAGCCTGGCGCTCGGCACTGAGCTAGACCACGGCCTGATGCTCTCCAACCTGATCGGCCTGTTGTTGCTGACCGCCAGCTTCACGGCGCTGGGACTCTATATCTCCGCGCTGACCGTCCAGCCGGTGATCGCCGCCATCGGCGCGCTGGCAGCGCTGGTCGGCCTGTGGCTGGCCGACATCGGCGCATCCGCGCCGGACTCCCCGTGGCATGCGATCTCGCCGCTCGGCCGCTTCCAGAACTTCAACGCCGGCCTGCTGGACAGCAGCGACGCGATGTTCTTCGTGTTGTTCACCGGCGTATTCCTGCTGCTGACGATACGGCGTCTGCACAACAACCGCACATACGGATGAGACATGATGCGTAAATTTTTCAGCTCCCTGTCTCTGCGCAACGTGCTGTTCGTGCTGTTGCTGATCGCCGTCGCCTCGGGTGCAAGCCATCTCGCCTCGCGTTACAAACTGCAGCGCGACATCACGCTCAATGCCAGCAACAGCCTGGAGCCGGGCAGCGTGACGGTGCTCAAACAAATGACCGGCCCGGTCACCATCGTCGTCTACGCCACCGAACACGATGCGCGCCTCGGCGACATCCGCAAGCTGATCCGCGAATTCGTTTCGCTCTACCAGCGCTACAAGCCCGACCTGAAACTGGCCTTCATCGATCCAGAGAAGGAGCCGGAGATGGCCCGCGCCGCCAGTATCCAACTCAACGGCGAGATGGTCGTCTCCTATGCCGGGCGCAGCGAACACCTGACCCAGCTCAACGAACAGGTGCTCACCGCCACGCTACTGCGTCTGGCGCACACCCGCGACCAGACCGTGATGTATCTGGACGGCCACGGCGAACGCAAACTCGACGGCGCAGCCAACCACGACTTGGGCGAACTATTCGGCGCGAAATTGAAACAGAACGGCTTCCGCATCGCCAGCCTGAACCTGGCGCTCGCGCAGGAAGTACCGGACAACGCCAGCGTGCTGGTCGTCACCCAGCCGCAGGTTCCACTGCTGCCCGGCGAGACCGACAAACTGCTGCGCTACATCGAGCGCGGCGGCAACCTGCTGTGGCTGGTGGACGCCGAACCGCTGCGCGGGCTGGAGCCGCTCGCCGAGAGGCTTGACCTGCTGCTGCCGCCGGGCGTGGTGATCGACCCTTCCGCCGCCGAGATGAACGCGCCGGTGACCTGGTCGCTGGGCGCGGCCTACACGCCCCACGCGATCACCCGCGACTTCAACCTCATCACCGCGTTCCCCTCGGCTCGCTCGCTCGCATGGAACGAGAGCGAAGAATGGGAACACCATGCGCTGCTCGAAGTCGCGCCGCGCGGCTGGGTCAGCCGCTCCGCCGCACAGGCCAAACCGCGCTTCGACAAGCAGCACGACACGCCGGGCCCCGTCGTCATCGCCGCGGCATTGCAGCGCCACATCAACGACCGCGAGCAGCGCATCGTCGTCGTCGGCAGCGGCGCATTCCTGTCCAACAGCTTCGCCGGCAACGGCGGCAACGTCGATCTCGGCGTGAATATGGTCAACTGGCTGGGCAGCGAGGAACACCTGATCACGCTGCAACCGCGCGCCGCGAAGGACAGCCAGCTGACACTCAGCCGCACCCAGCTCACCGCGATCAGCGTCGGTTTCCTGATTGTATTGCCGCTATTGCTGGCCGCGGTCGGCGCGAGAATGTGGTGGAAACGCCGCCGCGCCTGACAGGCTATTGCAAAACTACTGCGGTGGTCATCTGCGGCGTTGCGCGGTGCTCGGAATCCTCATGTACTTTGAGTACATTCCGGTTCCTGCGCTCCGTGCGCCTTGCAGCTGACCATCCTCGCTACGTTTTTCAATAGCCTGTACATGAAAGACAAAGTTCATTCATTTCACGACCAACCATGCCTGAGTTACCCGAGGTAGAAACCACGCGACGCGGCCTTGCGCCACATCTGGTCGGCGCAACCGTCGCGAATGTCGTCATTCGTCATCCGCAACTGCGCTGGCCTGTCCCATCCGAGCTGCCGGAACTGTTGCGCGGCCAGACGATCCGTTCGTTGCGCCGCCGCGCCAAATACCTGCTGGTCGAATTCGAACATGGCACGCTGATCCTGCATCTGGGCATGTCGGGCAGCCTGCGCATCCTGCCCGCCACGACACTGCCGGAGAAACACGACCACTTCGACCTGGTGCTGACTAACGGCACACTGATGCGCTTGCGCGACCCGCGCCGTTTCGGCGCAGTGCTGTGGCACGAGGGCGATGTTCACAAGCACCCGCTGCTCGCCGCACTCGGCCCGGAACCGCTCGAAGCGGACTTCGACGAAAACCATCTGTATCTCGCTACGAGAAACCGGACCGCCGCGATCAAGCTGGCGATCATGGACAACCATATCGTTGTCGGCGTCGGCAACATCTACGCCAACGAGGCGCTGTTCCGCGCCGGCATCAGGCCGCAGCTCGCGGCGGGCAGGCTGAGTCGCGCACGCTGTGCCAAGCTGGTCGCGGAGATACGCGCGACGCTGGAAGAGGCCATCTCGAAGGGCGGCAGCACGTTGCGCGACTTCGTCAACAGCGACGGCAAACCCGGCTACTTCCAGCAGCACTACTGGGTGTACGGCCGCGCCGGCGAGCCCTGCCGCCGTTGCGGCAACCCCATCAAACAGGTCAAACAGGGGCAGCGCTCCAGCTTCTACTGTCCCGACTGCCAGCGCTAGGCAGTTCTACTCCCCGCCGCAATACAGTCCACGACCACCCCGGCTGGGCAATTCTGCGTATTGAACCCTGCGTCGCTGACGCGCAGGATGCCACTGCACGGTTCGTCTATCCCAGGAGAATAATCATGAACAACCATCCGCTGGCATCCATCCTGCTCGCCATACTGTTCGGTTCCACTCCAGCACATGCCGCTAACGGCAAGGTCACCATTTCCGCGCCGGCGAAGGGCGCAGTGGTCGCGGCAAACGCCAAGCTCAAGCTGAGTTACGAGGCCGACACCGGCTACGACGGCGACCATCTCCATCTCAACGTAGACGGCAAGCGCACGGATGTCATCCGCCAGCTGAAGGGAACCATAGAGGTCGACGGGCTCGCGCCGGGCAAACACCAGCTGTGCCTGCTGGTGAACACCAAGGGCCATGTCCCGACCGGCCCGGAATCCTGCGTCGACGTCACCGCCAAATGAGCACGACCCAGAATCTGGTGTACTCGGCCATACAGGTCGTGCACAACTTCGGCGCGGTCGCGACGGTGGGCGGCTCCATCGCCGCGATGCTCGCGCCGCCCGAAGCCCGCAGGAAAATTGCCTGGCTGGTTCTCGCCGGATGGACGATCCAGGCCGTCAGCGGCCCTTCATTCGGGATGGCGAGCTATTACTTCGATGAAAAATTTCCCGACATCGGCGAAATCGCGATCACTGCACTGACGATAAAGATCGTATGCGTGGCGCTCGGTTTCACGCTCGTGGCGGCATACTTCTGTCCATGCGAACGCTATCTGGCTTCTTGCGCCAACTGCCTGGAGCGGCTCCGGAGCCTGATATGGCCCGCATCGACGCTACTCGCCGTCACGGCGCTGACCGCCGCCGCGTTCCTGCGCTGGTTCGCCTGAGTCTGGTCGCCCGCGCCATACCCATCAAACAGCATTCCTCCAGACCGGGTATAATCCGCCCCGCCCAGCGCCCAACCAATCTGCGCTGCGGCCTTTTCATCCCACTCCAGATCGTTTCGATCCCTTAATTCGTCTGCCCCGATTGGTGCCGTTCCACTGGAACGGCAGGCCGTCGCAGGAGTTTTGTTTTGTCAGAAAAAATCAGCACGTCCAATGAAATCACTTTCGCCAGCCTGAAGCTGGCCGAACCCATCATGCGCGCAATCGCCGATGCGGGTTACACCAACCCCACGCCGGTACAGGCGCAGGCGATCCCGCTGGTGTTGCAAGGCGGCGACCTGCTGGCCGGCGCACAGACCGGCACCGGCAAGACCGCCGGTTTCACGTTACCCATCCTGCATCGCCTGACCGAGAAGCCCGCGGCGAATCCGCGCGCAGGCGCTCCGCGCTGCCTGATCCTGACCCCGACGCGCGAACTCGCCGCGCAGGTGGAAGAGTCGGTGCAGACCTACGGCAAATACCTGCCGCTGAAATCCATGGTGATGTTCGGCGGCGTGAACATCAATCCGCAGATCAAGGCCCTGCGCGGCCAGGTCGACATCCTGGTCGCGACACCTGGTCGCCTGCTCGATCACGTCGGCCAGAAGACGCTGGATTTATCCGCCGTCGAGATCCTGATCCTGGACGAGGCCGACCGCATGCTGGACATGGGCTTCATCCGCGACATCAAGAAGATTCTCGCGCTGCTGCCGAAGCAGCGCCAGAATCTGCTGTTCTCCGCAACCTTCTCCGACGAGATCAAGACGCTGGCCGACGGCCTGCTGCACAACCCCGGTTTCGTCGAGGTCGCGCGCCGCAACACCACGTCCGAACTGGTCGAGCAGAGCGTGCACCTGATCCCGCAGAAGCTGAAGAGCTACCTGCTCGCGCACCTGATCAAGCACAACGACTGGAAGCAGGTGCTGGTGTTCACCCGCACCAAGCACGGCGCGAACCGTCTGGCTGAGAAGCTGGACCGTGACGGCATCCCGGCCATGGCGATCCACGGCAACAAGAGCCAGTCGGCGCGCACCAAGGCGCTGTCGCAGTTCAAGGACGGCTCGCTGCCGGTGCTGGTCGCGACCGACATCGCCGCGCGCGGACTGGACATCGACCAGTTGCCGCATGTGGTGAATTTCGAATTGCCCAATGTGCCGGAAGACTACGTGCACCGCATCGGCCGCACCGGCCGCGCGGGCAGCAACGGCGCAGCGATCTCGCTGGTGGACAGCGAAGAGTTCGCGTACCTGAAGAGCATCGAGCGCCTGATCAAGCACACGATTCCCAAGGTGACGATAGACAGCTTCGTGCCGCCGACAAACATTCCGGCGGAAGCGCCGCGCCCGCCTATGCCGCAACACGGCCAGCGCCGCCACAGCAACACCACCGCCAGTGCGCCGCGCGCAGGCAACGGCCAGAAGCCGCGCGATGGACAAGGCCAAAAGCCGCGCAATCCGCAACAGCAGCCGGTGCGCAACGGCCAGCCGCCCCGCCCCGCTCAGCCCGGCAAACCGCGCCAGCCGCAAGCGCCAAAGGCAGGAGAGCCATTGCTGTCCGAAGCCGCACGCCATCAGGCGATGCCGCAGCCGGGACTGTTCCAGCCCGCACCTCACGCCCGTCGTGAGCGTGGTGCAGGACAAGGCGCAGGGCAAGGACGCGGCGCACCGCGCGGCGGTCGCGGTCACGGCTAAACCGGAACGTGGAGCTAGCGGGGGCGGCAGCCCCTGCTAGTCGCGGGTGTAGACCGTGTCCACGCCGTTGTCAGTCACAGTCAGCTTGTCGTCGAATATCCGGTACGGGAGCTGGCGGAACACTTTGCGGTTCTTGAGCTGGATCGCGCCGTTGCCGGCGGCATAGTGGTAACGCCGCCCCTTGTAGACGACGATGCCATTGGATTTGAAGGTGATCGTCGCCCCCACCTCGCTACGCCAAACGCCGACCAATTTCGCCGAAGGTTTGCCGGCGATCTGGCGCGGTGTCTCACCGGCGCTTGCAGCCACAGGCAAGCCCAGCGACAACAACGCAACGAACAAAATCGAATTACGCGACATCGCGATCTCCATATCAGACTGTCCACGAAAAGCACGAAAGTCACTAAGAAATAGTGCCGTTTATATTTCATGAATTTCGTGTCTTTGCGAGTTATTGCCCGAGGGCAATATCCCTGCGAGAACCAATTCGTGGAAAAATAGTTTTCAGTCTTTTGCGCCAGCAAGTAGCGCAAGCCATCACGCATCTTCCTGCCGCCACTGTCCCGGCGCAATACCGTCCAGCATCCAATCGCCGATGCGGTAACGGATCAGCCGCAGCGTGGGAAAGCCGACCGCGGCGGTCATGCGCCGCACTTGGCGGTTCTTGCCTTCGCGTATCGTCAGCGCGATCCAGCTCGTCGGAATGTTCTGGCGGAAGCGCACCGGCGGATTGCGCGGCCATAGTCCGGCGGGCTCTTCCATCACCCGCGCCTCGGCGGGCAAAGTCATCCCATCCTTGAGCTGCACGCCGCGCTGCAACTGCGCCAGCGCGGCTGCGCTCGGTGCGCCCTCGACCTGCACCCAGTAGGTCTTCGGCAGCTTGTGTTTCGGATCGGTGATGCGGTGCTGCAGCTTGCCGTCGTCGGTCAGCAACAGCAGGCCTTCGCTGTCGGTGTCCAGTCTTCCGGCGGGATAAACCTCGGGAACGGCGATATAATCGGCCAGCGTCGGGTGCATCCCGTCACGGCTGAATTGGCAGATCACCCCATAGGGTTTGTTGAACAGCAGGATGCAACTCATTTCATTCGTTATCAAAGCTTCAAATTCCCGGGAACAGACATGGCAACTTCCAAAATCATTTACACCTTGACCGATGAAGCGCCGAAACTGGCGACCTACTCTTTGCTTCCCGTCGTTCAGGCCTTCACCAAGGCCGCAGGCATCACCGTCGAGACCAGCGATATCTCGCTCGCCGGACGCATACTCGCGAACTTCCCCGAGCTCCTGACCGCCGAACAGAAGGTTGAAGACGGCCTGACCGAACTGGGCGAGCTGACGCTGAAACCGGAAGCAAATATCATCAAGCTGCCGAATATTAGCGCATCCATCCCGCAACTGAAGGCCGCGATCAAGGAATTGCAGTCACAAGGCTACAAAATCCCCGCCTATCCGGATGATCCGAAGACGGATGCGGAGAAGGAGATCAGGACACGCTACGGCAAGGTGCTCGGCAGCGCGGTGAATCCGGTGCTGCGCGAAGGCAACTCCGACCGCCGCGCCGCCGCCTCGGTGAAGAGCTATGCGCAGAAGCATCCGCACCGCATGGGCAAGTGGGAGAAGACTTCGAAGACCCGCGTGGCGCACATGAGCAGCGGCGATTTCTACGGCAGCGAAAAATCCGTGACCGTACCGGAAGCCATCAGCACCCGCATCGAATTCGTCGGCCGCGACGGCAAGGTCTCCGTACTCAAGGACAAGCTGGCGCTCAAGGCCGGCGAAGTGATCGACTCCGCCGTGATGAACCGCCGCGCGCTGCGCCAGTTCTACGCCGAACAAATCGCGGCGGCGAAGAAGGAAGACGTGCTGCTCTCGCTGCACTTGAAGGCCACCATGATGAAGGTGTCCGACCCCATCATGTTCGGCCATGCCGTTTCCGTGTTCTTCAAGAACGTGTTCGACAAACACGGCGCGCAGCTCAAGGAGATGGGCGTCAACATCAACAACGGTTTCGGCGACATGGAAGCAAAAGTGTTCGCGCTGCCGGAAGCCAAGCGCGCCGCGCTGGTAGCCGACATCGCCGACTGCTTCCGCAACGGGCCTGCGCTGGCGATGGTGAATTCCGACAAGGGCATCACCAACCTGCACGTGCCCAGCGATGTGATCGTCGATGCCTCCATGCCGCCGATGATCCGCGACGGCGGCAAGATGTGGGGCGCCGACGGCAAGCCCTACGACACGCTGGCGATGATTCCCGACCGCTGCTATGCGAGCATCTATGTCGCCACCATCGAGGACTGCAAGCAGAACGGCGCGCTCGATCCCTCCACCATGGGCTCGGTGCCCAACGTCGGTTTGATGGCGCAAAAGGCCGAGGAATACGGCTCGCACGACAAGACCTTCGAGATGTCCGGCGACGGCGTGGTGCGCATAGTAGATACCGCAGGCAAGGTGCTGCTGGAGCAGTCAGTCGAGCAAGGCGACATCTTCCGCGCCTGCCAGGCCAAGGACGCACCGATCCAGGATTGGGTGAAGCTCGCCGTCACGCGCGCACGCCTGTCCAACACGCCGGCCATCTTCTGGCTGGACAAGAACCGCGCGCACGACGCGCAGATCATCGCCAAGGTCGAGAAGTACCTCAAGGATCACGACACCAAGGGGCTCGACATCACGATCATGGAACCGTCCGACGCCTGCCGTGCCACGCTGGCTCGTGCGCGCAAAGGACTGGATACCATCTCCGTCACCGGCAACGTGTTGCGCGACTACCTCACCGACCTGTTCCCCATCCTGGAACTCAACACCAGCGCGAAGATGCTCTCCATCGTGCCGCTGATGAATGGCGGCGGCATGTTCGAGACGGGTGCTGGCGGTTCCGCGCCCAAGCATGTGCAGCAGTTCCAGCAGGAAGGCTATCTGCGTTGGGACAGTCTGGGCGAGTTCCTCGCGCTGGGCGTGTCGCTGGAGCATCTGGCGCAGACGTTCAAGAACCCCAAGGCGCAAGTGCTGGCGGACACGCTGGACCAGGCGACAGGAAAGATACTCGACAACGACAAGTCGCCTGCGCGCCGCGTCGGCGAGATCGACAACCGCGGCAGCCATTTCTACCTCGCGCTGTACTGGGCTCAGGCTCTGGCTGCGCAGAGCAAGGACAAGGAATTGCAGGCGCGTTTCGCACCGTTGGCAAAGGCATTGACGGACAACGAGTCGAAGATAAATAAAGAGTTGATCGCCGCACAGGGCAAGCCAGTGGACATGGGCGGCTATTACCACCCGGATTCCGGCAAGACATCAAAGGCGATGCGCCCGAGTGCAACGCTCAATGCAGCCCTGAACGCCATTTGAGCGTATCTGCGGGGGAGTCGTTTTTCCCCGCCCCCGCCCCCGCTTCACTGCGCTACGGCAGCATCACCGCCATGGCGCAGTGCCCCCGCCGACCCTATTTTTTCGGCTTTTTCTCTTCCTCCTTGCCGAACAGGCCTTCGACCCAGCCCCCGACTTTTGCCCCCACCGAAGTGCCGAGTCCCGGCCCTAGGATGACAGTGCCAACCGCCGCGCCCGCCATGGTCCCGCTAGTTGGATAGAGCAACGGAGCGTCGACCGTTCCCGCCACATTGAGCGGAACGTTGGCACTGGCGCCCAACGCCTTGACCTGCGCGTTGATGCGTCCAGACAGCGCCTTGTTCGGGGAAACGTTCACATCGCCGTCGACAGACAGCGCACCCGAGACTATTCTGAGTTGCGTGAAACGATAGCCGCCGCGCTCCATGACGAGATGCCCGGACAACTGCTCGAAACGCGTGTCTCCGCCGGTCGTTCCCTGCTTGCTCAGGCTGGTGGCGGCCTCCTGGATATCGACGCCATGGAGTACGCCATTCTGAACGTTAAACAGCGTTTCCAACCGCAATGCATGCACAAGCTGATCTGCGGATGCCGCCGAAGCGGAGAAAACCGGTTTGGCACTCAGCCTGCCGCTGACACGAGTGCCAAGCGACAGCATGGGAGCGATCTTTTGCGTCTCCACCTGCTTGATGTCGAGATTGCCGCCGAGCTGCAGTCCTTTCTTCCAGCTGATGGTCATTTTGCCGATAGCGCTGCCGCCATAGAGCCTGGCCCTCACCTCGCCCAGGCTGGCATCGTCGAGCGTCGCTACCCCCTTGACGACCAGCTCGTCGAACACGAGCGGCGGCCCGACCTGCGATGTCCACGATTTTGCGCTGACATCAATCAGATATTTTGATTTGTCTGACTTGACGAGCGCCTTGAACTTGCCGTCCTGCATGGTAATCGATGCATCCTCCGGCGCTCCCTTGCTGTCGAGGCTTACGCGCGCATCAAACGGGCCGAGACTCGCCTTGCCGAAACTGACCAGCGCCTTGTTGAGGCGGATGCTCTCGACACGGGCTTGCTGCGGTTGTTCCGGCAGCTGACCGGCATCCGATCTGGCCCAGGCCGCAATTTTGTCCATCCCTTTCTGCGTCAGTACCAGAGAATCGATTTCGATGCTCTTGATGACCGTGGTCGGTTGCAGCAACGAGAAAAGAGCGGGGGTCACCACCACCTTGCCGAGCCTGATGTCATGGGTTTTGCCGACCGCGATGCCGTCGATCGTGACATGCGGCAATGGCAACGCGCTGAACCTGATGCTTTTTACCGTCACCGGCTCTTTGAGTCCGGCCGATGCTTTTTTTTCGATCTGCGGAATGTAATCGTCGAGAGAAATGAAGAACGGCAACGCCACCGCAATCGCGAGCAGTATCGCCAGTGAGATCAGTATGCGTTTAAGCCATTTCATGATCGTCGCCGTTTTTCATGACATTGTTCGCTGCCGAATCCAGGCAAGGCATGAGTGACCTCCTCTCGATTGCACGTCCATCCATCGCATCTCAATCGCCCGGTTCTGCAATGGCAGCCATATTACCAAGATGGGGCGATGTCTGCGTTTTTCAGCCGTCAGCCAAAATGCAGGCAGGAAAGGATGCGCCCGAAAGCGGCGCCAATAAAAAAGCCCGCCGAATCTCGACGGGCTTTCAGGCAACAAAAAAACCGCGGATCAGGCGGCTTGGATGTTGGAGGCTTGCTTGCCCTTGGGGCCTTGAACCACTTCGAAAGAGACCTTCTGGCCTTCCTTCAGGGACTTGAAACCGCTCATGTTGATTGCGGAGAAATGCGCGAACAAGTCTTCGCTGCCGTCATCGGGAGTAATAAAACCGAAACCCTTTGCGTCGTTGAACCACTTAACTGTACCAGTTGCCATGTGATAACTTCCTTACGAGAAAAACGGGGAAGCCCCCCGCGAGACTGTTTGAATCTTAAGATCGCACACGGCAAAACCAGTACTGCAGATACCTTAAAATCAAACACCGGCGCACTTTTTACATTCATTTCGCCGACATCGTCAAGTGGGTATGCAAAATATTTTTCGAATAAGCTTGAAAAAGCATCGCTAATCCCCGAGCATGCGCTTGAAACCCCATGCAAGAATCACCACTGTAGAAACATCATGGCAACTAAACAACACAGCAGTACGGTACTCGCGCCGGAACAGACGAAGTTAAAGCCGCCGCCGCTGCACAAGGTAGTTCTGTTCAACGACGATTACACGACGATGGATTTTGTGATCGATGTTTTGCAACGCTTTTTCGCCATGGATCGCGAACGTGCACTGCAAACCATGCTCAAAGTACATAATGAAGGTTCGGCGGTATGCGGTGTCTATTCCCGCGACATCGCCGAAACCAAGGTCGCGCAAGTGACCGAATACGCCAGGCAAAACGGGCATCCGCTGCGATGCGGAACGGAGGAACTCTGAAATGATTGCACAAGAATTGGAAGTCAGCCTGCATCTGGCCTTTGTCGAGGCAAGACAGAAGCGCCACGAATTCATCACCGTCGAGCACCTGTTGCTGGCGATGCTGGACAACCCGTCCGCGGCGCAGATACTGCGTTCATGCAACGTAGACATCATCGAACTGCGTCAGGTCGTTGCAACCTTCATCGATCAGCACACCCCCATCGTCCCCGGCGAAGGCGAAGTGGACACGCAGCCCACGGTCGGCTTCCAGCGCGTGATCCAGCGCGCGATCCTGCATGTGCAATCCGCCAACAAGAAGGAAGTGGTCGGCGCCAACATCTTGGCCGCGCTGTTCGGCGAGAAAGATTCGCATGCGGTGCACTTCCTCGCCGAGCGCGGCGTCAGCCGCCTCGACGTGGTTAATCAGATCGTGCACGGCATTTCCAAGAGCGATGCGGGCAAGGTCGTGCAACCGCAGGGCGAGAACGAAACCGAACAGCCCGCGGCCGACGACGGCGTGCTGAAGAACTACACCGCGGACCTGAACGCCGTCGCACTGGCCGGCAAGATCGACCCGCTGATCGGGCGCGACCTCGAAATCGAGCGCGTGATCCAGACGCTGTGCCGCCGCCGCAAGAACAATCCGCTGCTGGTCGGCGAGGCCGGTGTCGGCAAGACCGCGATCGCGGAAGGCTTGGCGCGCCGCATCGTCGAAGGCGACGTGCCGGAAATTCTCAAGGATGCTCACGTCTATTCGCTGGACATGGGCTCGCTGCTGGCAGGCACCAAGTACCGCGGCGATTTCGAGCAGCGCCTCAAGTCCGTGCTCAAGGAACTGAGCGACATCCCCAACGCCGTGCTGTTCATCGACGAGATCCACACGATGATAGGCGCAGGCGCGGCTTCCGGCGGCACGATGGACGCCTCCAACCTGCTGAAGCCGGCGCTGTCCAGCGGCGCGCTGAAATGCATAGGTGCGACCACCTATCAGGAATACCGCGGCATCTTCGAGAAGGATCACGCGCTGTCACGCCGCTTCCAGAAGGTGGACGTAGCCGAGCCGTCGGTCGAACAAACTATCGAAATCCTGAAGGGACTGAAGACGCGCTTCGAGGAACACCACAGCATCAAGTTCAGCGCCGCGGCGATCACCAGCGCGGCCGAACTCTCCGCGCGCTTCATCAACGACCGCCACCTGCCGGACAAGGCCATCGATGTGCTGGACGAGGCCGGCGCAGCGCAGCGCATCCTGCCCAAGTCCAAGCAGAAGAAGATCGTGGGCAAGCACGAGATCGAGGAAATCATTGCCAAGATCGCGCGCATCCCGACACGCACCGTGTCGCACGATGACCGCAACGCGCTGAAGAACCTCGACCGCGACCTGAAAGCCACGGTGTTCGGCCAGGACAAGGCCATCGACGCACTGGCCCGCGCGATCAAGATGTCGCGCAGCGGCTTGGGCAACCCGCAGAAGCCCATCGGCAGCTTTTTGTTCTCCGGCCCCACCGGCGTCGGCAAGACCGAAGTCGCTCGCCAGCTGGCCTATGCGATGGGCATGCCCATCCACCGCTTCGACATGTCCGAATACATGGAGCGCCATGCGGTGAGCCGCCTGATCGGCTCGCCGCCGGGCTATGTCGGCTTCGAACAAGGCGGCCTGCTGACCGAGGCGATCAGCAAGCAGCCGCATTCCGTATTGCTGCTCGACGAGATCGAGAAAGCGCACCCGGACATCTTCAACATCCTGCTGCAAGTGATGGACCACGGCACACTGACCGACAACAACGGCCGCAAGGCCGACTTCCGCAACGTGGTCGTCATCATGACCACCAACGCCGGCGCGGAAGCCTTGAACAAGGTGCAGATCGGCTTCACCAAGTCTGCTACCGCAGGCGACGAAATGGGCGACATCAAGCGCATGTTCACGCCAGAGTTCCGCAATCGTATCGATGCCATCGTCTCCTTCGCACCGCTGGATAAGGAAGTCATCCTGCGCGTCGTCGACAAATTCCTGATGCAGCTCGAAGAGCAGTTGCACGAGAAGAAGGTCGATGCTGTGTTCACCGATGCGCTGAAAGATCACCTCGCCGCAGAAGGCTTCGACCCGCAGATGGGCGCACGCCCGATGGCAAGACTGATCCAGGACACCATCCGATCCGCACTGGCCGACGAACTGCTGTTCGGTCGCTTGGCCAGCGGCGGCAAGGTCGTCGTGGATGTGAAGAACGGCAAGGTGGAGTTGGAGTTCGAGAAAGAGGAAGTCCCCGCCTGATCAGGAAAACTCAGGTTGGGCATCGCAATTCGTAGCTCTTTGACCTATTGTTGGGATGCCGATTACCCGAAGCCGGCGTATTTAACGAATGGAGGCATGCAATGATTATTCAATCCTCTTCTGCTCTTTTCTCTGCTGCCGAAATTACGCGTTCGCCAACACCCCGGCAAACCCCGACCACATCGCCGGCAAATATTGCCGACACTGTCAGCATTTCCAGAGAGGCGCGGGAGGCCCTCGCAGCCTCGCATGCCTCTTCTTCGTCGTCTTCCGCTGCTGCGAACAACGATAAATCGGTCGAGGCTCGGCTTGCCGAGATCAGGGCCAGAGGCCCAGTGAACAGAAGTCAGGAAGACCACGATTTTCTGTTCGCCAACGACAAGAGGCTTGCTGAAATCACCGCCCAAGGCAAGTCAGCCGATCAGCTCACCGCTGATGAACTCGATTACATGCAAAAGGCGACGGGGCTGGTCAACACGTTCGCAAATCTCAGTCCAGCAGAAAAAGCGCTGTATGACAAAGCCGTCGCCAGCGGCAACACCGAAGCCGCCGGGGGTATCAGCCAGATCGCACTCGTTCGCATGATGGGACACGCGGCGGGCGGTGCCAACGGCACGACTTACAACCCGCTCAACACGGAGATCACGGCGGCCAACATAGAGAAATACTTCAGCCACAGCATCGTCGATCCGACCGGCAAGGCCCAGTCCCAATTCCAAGCCTTGATCCAGTTTTTGCAAGACAATCCGGTGGTTTGACGCAAGACTGTGGCAGCACAGCGTAGGGCGCAACACCCGAGGGGTGCAAGAACCTCTTCGAAGTAACCAACGGGCATTGCGCCGTATGAAAGACATCCGGCGGGTAGCTTTGCATAGCCATCTGACTAAGCGACCAAACAACGCTCGCCAAGTCATTGGTTAACGCTGCGCTAACCCGCCCTATACGAAACCCAATGCCGTCCACATCACAATATCGCGGGCGCTTCGCCCCCTCCCCCAGCGGCCCGCTGCACTTCGGCTCGCTCGTCGCCGCAGTCGGCAGCTATCTCGACGCAAGACATCATCACGGCACTTGGCTGGTGCGCATCGAAGACCTCGATGCGCCGCGCTGCGTCGCCGGTGCGGCGGACGACATCCTGCGCACGCTGGAAGCCTTCGGCCTGCACTGGGACGGCGAGATCATCCACCAGAGCCAGCGCACCGCCGCCTACGACGAAGCGCTGCATAGCCTGCAATCCCTAGCCGCGGTCTATCCCTGCTGCTGCACCCGCAAGGAGATCGCCGACTCCGCGCTGCACGGCATCGACGGCCCGGTCTACCCCGGCACCTGCCGCAACGGCATCCCGATGGGGCGCGAAGGCCGCGCGTGGCGCGTGCGCACTGATCTTTTTTTCCGTCATCCGCGCAGAGGGGAAGAGCGAAGCGAGGGGACAACTGGGATGGGGGCGGAACAGCAAGGACTGATCGCTTCTACCCCCACCCTAACCCTCCCCCTGCAAGGGGGAGGGAATCAAATTCCGGATGACTCAGTTGAGTTCGACGACGAACTGCAAGGCCGCATCACCCAGCATCTCGAAAGCGAGATCGGCGACTTCGTCGTCAAGCGCGCCGACGGCCTGTACGCCTACCAGCTCGCGGTGGTGGTCGATGATGCCTTCCAAGACATCACCCACATCGTCCGAGGCTGCGACCTGCTCGCCTCCACCCCGCGCCAGATCCACCTGCAACGCCTGCTGGGGTTGCCCACCCCAGCCTACATGCACCTCCCGGTCGCAGTGAACGCACAGGGCGAAAAACTCAGCAAACAGACGCTGGCCCTCGCGATTACGACTGACGACGTGGTCGCAACACTGATCTCGGCGCTCGACTTCCTGCACCAACAACCGCCCGCCGAATTGCAACAAGACAGCGTCGAGGAAGTGCTGGGATGGGCGATAAAAAACTGGCAACCGGAACAGCTAAAGGGATGCCGTCAGATTCCGGTCACGTAAACATCGCGATCGATGGGTATCGCGGAGTTTATCCTGAGCACTGCCGAAGGGTTCAACCCATCTACGCCCCGCACCCTGCGGACAATCCCCCTCCCCCTCCCCATACCCGCCCCTGCCGCGCGTGATGATAGAATCCGCGCATGCTCAACGAACGCGCCCAGATACTGCTCAAGACCCTGATGGAACGCTACATCAGCGACGGTCAGCCGGTCGGGTCGCGCGTACTGCAACAGTATTCCGGGCTGGATGTCAGTTCGGCGACGATACGCAACACGATGGCCGATCTCGAAGACCTCGGCCTGGTCAGCAGCCCGCACACCTCGGCCGGACGCATCCCGACCGGTCTCGCCTACCGTTTGTTCATCGACACCATGCTGGTGACCAAGCCGCTGGACGGCGCGCGTATCCAGCAACTGGAGCACCAGTTGCAGCCGGACAACCCGTCGCGGCTGATCGCGCAGGCCTCCAACATTCTCTCCGAGCTGACGCAGTTCGCCGGCGTGGTCGCCTCGCCCCGGCGCGAAGCGATCACGGTGCGCCAGATCGAGTTCCTGCGCCTCGGCGAGAAGCGCGTGCTGCTGATTATCGTGATGCCGGACGGCGAGGTGGAAAACCGCGTGCTGCTGACCGAGAAGGACTACAGCCAGTCGCAACTGACCGAGGGCGGCAACTTCCTGAACCAGAATTACATCGGCTGCAGCTTCTCGCAGATACGCGAAAAATTGCGCGGCGAGCTGCACCAGTTGCAGCGGGACATGAGCGCGCTGATGGCGGCGGCGCTGGCCGCGGGTGATGAGGCCGCGGCGAAGAAGGCGGACGACTACGTCATCAGCGGCGAACACAAGCTGCTGAGCGTGCACGACCTTTCCGCCGACATGAACAAGCTGCGCGGACTGTTCAACCTATTCGAGCAGAAGACCGAGCTGATGCAGTTGCTGGAAGCGGGCCGTCACGGCCAAGGCATCCACATCTTCGTCGGCGCGGAATCCGGCCTCGCTTCGCTGGAGGAATGCAGCGTGATCACAGCGCCCTACTCCGCCGACGGAAAAGTGGTCGGCACGCTGGCCGTGGTCGGGCCGAAGCGCATGGACTACCAGCGCGTGATACCGATAGTGGACATTACTGCGAGGCTGCTGGGCAATGCGCTGTCGCAGAACTAGGTCAAAATCGAGTGTAGGTCGGGCTTTGCCCGACATGGTGGGCGGAGCCCACCCTACGGACTGAAATCTCAATCCATCCGCGCAATCTGCGGACAAAAGCTTTTATAGATAACCATGACCTATCGAACCGAACCCCGCCACACCCACGGCACGCCCGAGAAGACCGGCATCCTGCTGGTCAATCTCGGCACGCCGAATGCGCCGACGCCGTCGGCGGTGCGCACCTATCTGAAGGAATTCCTGAGCGATCCGCGCGTCGTCGAGATACCGCGCGCGATCTGGTGGTTGATTCTGAACGGCATCATCCTGAACACGCGCCCGAAAAAATCGGCGGCGAAGTATGCGTCGGTCTGGATGAAAGAAGGCTCGCCGCTACGCGTCTACACCGAGAAGCAGGCCGCGCTGTTGCAGGGATATATGAGCCAGCGCACCAAAGCGCCGTTCGTGGTCGAATACGCGATGCGCTACGGCAATCCGTCGATCCCTTCGGTGTTGCGCAAGCTGAAGGAACAGAACTGCCAGCGCATCCTGGTCGTGCCGATGTATCCGCAATACGCCGCGAGCACCACCGCGACCGTCACCGACATCGTGTACCGCGAGTTGCAGCAGATGCGCAACACACCGGCGATCCGCACCATCAAGCACTTCCACGACGATCCCGGCTACATCAAGGCGCTGGCGGGCAGCATCAACGATTACTGGATGATGCACGGCCGCCCGGAGAAGCTGGTGATGAGCTTCCACGGCCTGCCACGCAAGTCGCTGGAACAGGGCGATCCGTATCACTGCGAATGCCAGAAGACCGGTCGCTTGCTGGCGCAGGAACTGGGGCTGAAGCAGGAGCAATACGCAATCAGTTTCCAGTCGCGCTTCGGTCGTGCCGAATGGCTGCAACCCTACACCACCGCGACGCTGAAGGAGTTAGGCAAGCAAAAAACCAAGCGCGTGGATATGGTCTGCCCCGGCTTCGTCGCCGATTGCCTGGAGACGCTGGAAGAAATCGCGCAGGAGGGCAAAGAGGACTTCCAGCATGCGGGCGGCGGCGAATACCACTACATCCCCTGCCTCAACGCCCGCAACGACTGGATGCATGCGCTGACCGACATGGTGATCGACAACCTGCAAGGCTGGCTGGTCGAGACCGACGCAGCCGCGCTCGAACAGGGCCGATTGCACGCACTGGCGATGGGCGCGAAGAGCTAATCATCCTAGATTCCTCAGTTGACCGCGCAAACAGGTACGCAAGCAAATGAACAGAAAAACAAAAAATGATTTATACCCGCGCGCCCAATGGGTGGTGCGCTACGAGGCGTATTGCACGTCCCTCGCAACGCATGGCGGCGTTGCTTCTCCTCGGAATGGAACGACCATTCCTCGTCGGCGCGCCTTGCCCTGCGCCGCGATGAACGCACACTACACCTCGTCCAACCGAGAATTCTAGGATCATGGCCGACGAGAAGAAAATAGGCCGCTTCGAGATCCTCGGCGAACTGGGCCGGGGCGGACAAGGCACGGTCTACCTCGCCCACGATCCGCAGCTCGACCGCAAGGTTGCGATCAAGACGCTGCGCAAATTCAGTCACCAGACCGAACAACTGACGCGCGAGGCGCTGATCGTCAGCAAGCTGACGCACCCCAACATCATCGCGCTGTACGACGCCGGCGAACATAACGGCACGCCCTATCTGGTCTATGCCTACATCGAAGGCAAGACGCTCGCGCAAGTGCTGACCGAAGACAAGACGCTGCCGTTCGCGCGCGCGGCGGAGATCGCTTGCGACGCACTGAAGGGACTGGTCTACGCGCACGAGCAGGGCGTATCGCATCTGGACATCAAGCCGGCCAACATCATGATCGCGAAGAACGGCCTGGCGATGGTGATGGACTTCGGACTGGCGACGACCAGCAACGCCGACGAGCAGACCGCCACCGGCATGATTCACGGCACGCCGCGTTATGTCGCACCCGAGATCATCTCGGGCCAGGTCGGTGGCCCGCTCGCGGATGTCTACGCGACCGGCGCGGTGCTGTACGAAATGGTGACCGGCCGATACGCCGTCACCGGCGAAAACTTGTTCGAGGTGCTGAACCGCGCCGCGCACGAACAGATCGTCGCGCCGTCGTCCCACAACGAGCAAATGGACGAGACGCTGGAAGCGATCATCATGAACGCGCTGGCAAAGAAGCCCGAGGAGCGCTATCCCAGCGCCGCCTCGATGCTGCAGGATCTGGAGGAATACCTCGACGAATCGCGTAGCGCGACGACCGAGTTCCTGCTGCAACGCATGCGCAGCAAGCAGGACTTCCCCGCCATCTCCGGCGTCATTTCGCAGATCAACCAGATCGTTGCATCCGAATCCGAAAGCAGCAGCAAGCTGGCCAGCGTGATCCTGCAAGACCTGGCGCTCACTAACAAACTGCTGCGGCTGGTCAACACCGCGACGTTCAGCCAGTTCGGCGGCAGCATCAACACCATTTCCAAGGCCGTCGTGATTCTCGGTTTCGAGACCGTGCGCAACATCGCGACCAAGCTGATCCTGCTGGAGTTCCTGCAAAACAAGGCGCAGGCGGTGCAACTCAAGGAGGAAATCGTCAAGGGCGTGCTGGCCGGCGAACTCGCCGCAAAGCTGGCAGCCCGCAACGGTCTCCGCGATATCGAAGAAGTGCTGATCTGCTCGATGTTCCACAACCTCGGCAAGATGCTGGCGCTGTACTACTTCTACGAGGAAAGCCAGGAGATCGCGAACCTGATACGGGATGGCGAAAACGAGCAGGCCGCCTCCGCGCGGATACTGGGCATACCCTATGCTGAACTGGGCCTCAGCGTGGCGCGCAGTTGGAACTACCCGCCCCGGCTGATCGCCGGCATGCGCCACCTGACCGCAGAAACCATCGCCCCGCCCAGGAACGAACAGGAGCGGCTGACCGCCACGGTCAATCTCGCCTACGACCTGTGCGAGGCCTCATCGACGAGCAGCATCCAGATCAAACCGCAAAAGCTGGCGGAACTGACCAAGCGCTATGAAAACCTCGGCAAACTCACCGAACGCGACCTGTCCAATGTGCTCGATACCGGCCTGAACGAAATGTCCAACCGCTCGGCAACGCTGGGCATCGGCATCTCCGGTAGCCCGCTGCTCACCCGCGCGCGCGAGTGGAGCGGCCGCCCACTGCCCGCCCCCCGTGCAAAAAACGGCAAGGGCATCGAGGAGATGACCGACCTCGGCCAGTCGGTCGCACAACGCTACGGCACGGAAGAGTCGCTCACCCTGTCGCTCAACCCGGACTCGATACTCGGCGCGGGCATACAGGAAGTGACGAACACGATGATGGGCGAATTCAACCTGACCGATCTGTTGCAGATGGTGCTGGAGACGATCTATCGCGGCATGAATTTCCAGCGCGCGCTGTTCATGCTGCGCAACAACAAGGGAGGCGCGATGCTCGCCCGCTTCGGCTTCGGCCCGGACATCGAGGAAATCATCCCGAAGTTCCGCTTCCCGCTACAGTTCGCGCCGGACGTGTTCCACCTCGCGATAGATAAAGGCCTGGACATCTCCATCGAGGACGTTCGCTCGCTCAACATCTCCGACAAGATTCCGGCCTGGTATCTCGACGAAGTCAACGCCCCCAGCTTCATCCTGCTGCCGCTGATGCTGGACGGCAAGGCGATCGGCCTGATCTACGCCGACATGCCGGACGCCCACCAGCTCGACATCTCCCACCAGCAACTGGCGCTGCTGCGCACGCTGCGCAACCAGGCTGTTCTGGCGATAAAACAAAAAGTCTGATCCTGCCGCGGAGGTGCGGCAATTTGCCGCACCTCATGGTGTAGAATGTCGCCGGTATTCCAAGTTCGAGACAGCTCTATCCTCATCCGACAAAATGCGCCCCAGCTGCGCCTATAACCGCATCCGATCCAGACATGCCCGCACAAACCATCGGTCGTTTTGAAATTCTGAGAGAACTCGGCAAGGGCGGCCAAGGCGCAGTGTATCTGGCGCAGGACAGTCAGCTCGACCGTAAGGTCGCGATCAAGACGCTGCTCGGGCTTGCCCGCCAGTCGGAGCAGCTCGCCCGCGAGGCGCGCATCGTCGCCAAGCTGCAACACCCCAACATCATTCCGCTATACGACGCCGGCGAGAATCAGGGTGCACCTTACCTGGTCTATGCCTACATCGAAGGACTGACGCTGGAGCAGTTGCTACGGAAGGAGCAGGCTTTGCCGTTGGTACGTTCCGCGGAGATCGCCTGCGGCGTGCTCGAAGGACTCGCCTATGCTCACGCCCAGGGCATTGTCCATCTGGACATCAAACCGGCCAACGTCATGATCTCCGCTAGCGATACGCCGATGGTAATGGATTTCGGGCTGGCGAAACTGGTCAGCCAGCAGGAGCAGGTCAGCGGCACGCTGAGCGGAACGCCGCGCTACATCGCGCCGGAGGTCATCGCCGGCAAACAGGCGGGCGCAAAGGCGGACATTTATGCGGTCGGCATCATGCTCTACGAGATGGTGACCGGCGAAGCGGCGATTAGCGGCAGCAACGTCTACGAGGTGCTGAACCGCGCCGCGAACGAGAGGATCGCCGCACCTTCGACCCACAACGAGCTGATTGATGAACAGCTTGAGAGCATCATCCTCAAGGCCATCTCGAAAAATCCGGACGAACGCTACGCCACCACCGAGGCGATGTTGCTGGCGTTGCACGCCTATCTCGGCGAACTGCAGGAGGCGGCCAGCGAGGAGCAGGAGAAGCAGAACCACAGCACGCTGGAGTTCCTGTTGCGCCGCATGCGCAGCAAGCAGGACTTCCCCGCGCTGTCCAATATCATCTCCGAGATCAACAAGATCGTCGCCTCGGACTCGGAGGGCGCGAACAAACTGGCGAGCGTGATCCTGCAGGATTTCGCGCTGACCAACAAACTGCTGAAACTGGTCAATACCGCGTCCTACGGGCAGTTCGGCGGCAGCATCAACACGATTTCCAAGGCCGTCGTCATCCTCGGTTTCGAGACGGTGCGCAACATCGCGATGACGCTGATCTTGCTGGAGTTCATGCAGAACAAGGCGCAGGCCAGCCAGCTCAAGGACGAGGTCATCCAGTCCATCCTGTCCGGCATGGTGGCCGCCCAATTGCTGAGCGAACACGACTTCCGCGATGCGGAAGAAGTGATGGTCTGCTCCATGTTCCACAATCTGGGCAGAATGCTGGGCATCTTCTATTTCTTCGACGAGAGCCAGGAAATCGCCCGGCGCGTCGAGCAGGGTGAAATCGAGGACCGGGCCGCCACCAAGGTGCTGGGCATGCCCTATCACGAGCTTGGCATAGGCGTGGCGCGCAGCTGGAACTTCCCGGCAAGGCTGATCGCGGGAATGCACAAGCTGCCGCCGGGCAAGATCCGGCCGGCACAGGGCGAACTGGAACAACTGACGGTGACCGTCAACATGGCGCACGAACTGTGCGAGATCGCTGCCTACACCGACATCAAGGAGAAGCAGCGCCTGCTGAGCGAGCTATCGAAGCGCTATGAAAGTGCGACCAAAATATCCGAACGCAAACTGTCGGCCGCGATAGACGGCGGCCTGAAGGAGTTGTCCAGCCGCGCCGGCATCCTCGGCATCGGCATGCACCACAGCCAGATGCTGAAACGCACTCAACGCTGGAGCGGCCAGGCCGAAACGCCCGCACAGGAAAAAACCGACGGGGAGCTGGACGGGATCACCAAGCTCGACCAGACGGTCACGCCGAGCGAAGAAAATGGCGGCGGCATTCCGCACAATCCGGAAGCCATCCTCGGCGCGGGCATCCAGGACGTCACCACCTCGCTGGTCAGCGACTTCAAGCTCAACGACGTGCTGCAAATGGTGCTGGAGACCATGTATCGCGGCATGGGCTTCAGCCGCGCGATGATATTGATCCGCGACAACCAGCAAGGCATCATGGCAGCCCGGTTCGGCTTCGGCGCCAACGTCCGCGAGATCATCCCTCGCTTCCGCTTCCCGCTGGCTTTCGTACCGGACGTCTTCCACTTGTGCATCCAGAAGGGCGTGGACATCGCGATCGAAGACATCGATGCGCCCAATATCGCGGACAAGATCCCGGAGTGGTACAAGAACGACATCCATGCGCCCTGCTTCATGCTCCTGCCCATTATGGTCAAGGACAAGGTGATCGGTCTGTTCTATGCGGACATGATCGAGGCCAACGCACTGAAACTGTCGCAGCAACAACTGTCGCTGCTGCGCACGCTGCGCAACCAAGCAGTGCTGGCGATCAAACAGAAGACCTGATGTAACAGATGTAGGTCGGGTTAGCGTAGCGTAACCCGACAGCCGTCGTGTGCATATCGCGTCGGGTTACGCTGCGCTAACCCGACCTGGCAATGATGCGTAAACTGATTCACGTTGCTTTCGGGGTGTTCAAATCGAAAAAATATTCGATCCAGAGTTGCATGGATGTTGACGGGGATAACAGTATCTACAAATACTTACAGCACATGCGGTGCGATCTCTTCCACCATCGCGCCGATCAAGTCGGTGTCGCAGTCCGGTGCCAGCACGGAGGCATCGCCTTGCACCCCGGTCATCTCCAATTTGCGTGTGTCGCCCTGTTTGCTCAGGCGCGATTCGCCGCCGCAGCAATGGCAGTACACATGGTCACCGTCGCGCAATGCGCCGGGTATCGCCAGCGGCGCGCCGCAGCCGCACTGGAACAAGGGCAGGCCGGGTTCGCTGTGGCCGACGATGTGGGCCAACTCGGCGGATGCGCTCAGCGACAGGAAGTGTTTCGCCAGTGGCGCGTCGAACTGGCCGCCCAATTCGCCGCCGATGATGCTGAAGGCCTTTTCCGTCGGCATGCCTTTGCGGTAGGCGCGCGTGCTGGTCATGGCGTCGAAAGCATCGGCGATGCCGACGATGCGCGCGACTTCGGGAATGACGTCGCCCACGAGTCCGTGCGGGTAGCCCTTGCCGTCCGGTCGCTCGTGGTGGCCGACCACCGCCTCGTACGCCAGGTTCGCCAGCGGATGGTTGGACAGCAGTTTTCCTCCGACCGCGGGATGTGTCTTGATCACGTCGTACTCGCCATCGGTGAGCCGGTCCGGTTTGTTGAGGATGGCGTCGGGCACGCCGACCTTGCCAAGGTCATGCAGGAAACCGCCCACCTCGCTCAACGCAACATCGCGGCGAGACAGCCCCACATGTTGAGCCAATAGTTTTGAGAACTGCGAGACGCGCCACAGGTGGCCGCCGGTATAGGGATCTCGCGCCTCGACGATCATCGACAGTCCGAGCAGCGAGTTGAGCAACGATTCTTTTTCGGCCATGTCGTTCTCCTTGAATCAGCAAATTCAGAAACGGCTGGTCAGCGTCACCAGCCAGTCTGGCATCGCGTCCACCGCCCATTTCTCGAAGGACTTGTCCGCGCCCGTCAGCACAAGGATGCCGATCAGCAACAGCGCGCCGCCGAATATCTTCTTGGCCGTTTGGCCGGCTTCCATCATACGCCCGCGCCAACGCCCCAGCGCCTGACGCGACAGCATGCCGACGGCGAGCAGCGGCAGGCCGGCACCAAGGCTGAACACCAGCATCACCGCGGCGACCTGGGCCAAGGCCTGCCCTTGGCTGGCCAGCGTGATCGCCACGCCCAGCGTGGGGCCGACGCAGGGGCTCCACACGATGCCGAGCAGCAGGCCCAACAGAAACTGTCCGTGCAAACCGCTCAGGTTGAAACGCGCGAGCAGTCCCTGCCCCATGCCCAAGCGGCTGATTGCTGCACCAAAACGCTCTTGCAATACTCGCGAAAAAAGCACCGCACCGAACAGCAGCAACAGCACGCCGCCGACCACGCGCAAGCTGTCCTGCTCCAGCCCGATGCTGCCGCCCAGCGAGCCCAGCCCGACGCCGATGAGCGTGAACGACAGCATCAGCCCGCCCACCAGCGCGTAAGGGCCGAGGCGATGGGCGCCGGCCGCCGAGCCCATCAGGATGGGCACCAGCGGCAGCACGCAAGGCGACAGCGTGGACAACACGCCGGCCAGCAACGACAGGCCGTAGCTGCTTGCGGTCAGTTCCATTTATCCGCCCTCACCCTCTCTCCAACTCTCTGGGTGAAACAACTAGCCATTCGACTAGGCTGCAAACAACCGCAGCCAAGTCGCTGGTTATTCCGCATGCGGGCGAGAGGGCAAACGTAGCGCTGCGCGGAATTCATGTTAAAGGGCCTTGCGCAGCAGGTCGGCGATACGCTCGCGGTCCGTCTCGCCGGTCACACGCGCCACTTCGTGCCCGCCCTTGAACATTATCAACGTGCTCTGGTAGCGCACGCCGAACGCCTTGACCACCGGCTTCTGCGTATCGAAATCGACCTTCAGCGTGGTGATGGGCTTGAACTCATCGGTCGGCAGCAGCTTCTCCAGCACCGCATCCTGCGCGCGGCAGGTCGGGCACCATGGGGCATGGATGAACACCAGCACCGGTTTGCCAGCCTGGTTCAGCGCATCCAGCTTGTCTTGCGTGTAGGGCTCGCCGACGGCGTGGGCGAACAGCGGGAACAGCAGGGTCAGCAGCAACATCAGTTTACGTAGCGCATTCATGGTCGTCTCCTTGTGGATGGTGTGCATTGGTCGGCCGGAATACGGAAACCTTACACATAATGACCCGGCATGTCCGGTCATCCGGCCACAGTGCCGAGCAAGCGCGCCAGCGCCTCCCGCCGCGCGACCCGGATCGTGCCGCGCCCGGTCTGGATGAGCCTGTCGGCGACCATCCGGCGCAGCAGCTTGGCGACCACTTCGCGCATGGTGCCCAGGTGCGCGGCCAGCTCGCTTTGCGTCACCGCTCGTTCAAGTTCAGAGCATGCACCTCTTCCAGCTCTTCCATCAAGCCTGAAGGCCCGCCGCTTTTGCGGGTCGGAATGCAACCGATCATTAGGCATATCTCCCCTATTTTGCACGCGAAATGTCACAGGCGAGAGCTTCGTTTTTCAACCCTACTTTTGTCCAGAAAATGAGACCTGGGCAGATCCCAGTAATGCCAGCAAAGATGAGAAACGCAGGCGGAAGATAAAGAACCCAGTGAGCCCGCTCGAAACCCGTAAGCCAAATACCAAGCATCATGATTGCAGCGATTGAAAGAAGGGTCATTCGCATGGCATTCATCGTGTTTCTCCTTTTGTTGTTTATGTCTCCCTAGCCCCAGTAATTTCAGCCACTTTCCCGATATACAGGTAGGGTTCGGTTCCATGGCGCTGTGCCGTGAAAATATGATGCATTGTTGCGTGTTTTGTCATCGGACTACGCTCTCATCGCCGCCAACGTTAGCCGTCGAGCTCTTTGACATAGACGCCATATTCAACTCCATGGATTGGTGGCGCGCTGGCCACCCACTTAAACCCCATGCGCTGGTACATGGGCAAAGCGACCTGCATGAGTTCGCTTGTGTGCAAAGCAAACACGGATGCCTGGTCTCGCTTGGCACGGCGGAGACATTCTTCAGCCAACGTCCGACCGACACCATGGCCGCGGGAGTCCGGGGCCACGACAAGCATTCGCATGATTGGCCACTCAAGCCGAAAGAACTCTGCTTTGGGAGCGCCAGGGCCAACATACGCGACCGCACCAACAATCTGCCCCTCAACTACTGCAACAATTATCTCCCCAACATTTGCAAGCGCGGACATATTCCCGATCTTTGTCCGGAGCGCCGGCCAGTCTTGATACGCATCCTTGAACTGCTCGAAAGCACTGAGAGCCAGTGCATTGACTGGCATTGTGTCGCTTTGCAGAAAATCGCGAATTACAGGCACGGATGCTTTCGACGGTTAACGTGCGTGACTTGCGGGGTGCCGCGTTTGCGCGGCATCCCTCTCGAACGAATTGTTAGTGCGCTATTCAACAATTTCAGCACCCCAGCCGTCATAGTTACCTCCATATTTCTTTGCCAATGCTTCGAACTGAAGGGTAGTTTATTCAAACTACGAAAATCAAGCAGCATGATGCGTTCGGCAACAACCTGATAATGCTAATGCTCCACCGAAAAAAGCCCAAGCTATTAGTTCCATTCGTTACTCCTGGCCTAACGTTGTAAATCACGGTGGATTGTGATGTTGGACAACATTCTGTTATTGATCACTGCCTGAACGTGTTGCATACCAATAGACCGTGCCCGCCAGCACTATTAACAGCGTCAACATCCAAATTGCCGCGTTCATATCCGAAGCACCGATTACCCAAGCGGTCAGAACCGGCCCAAGCGCTCGCGCAAACAATGCAGGTGCAGACAGCATACCCAGCATAAGCGCATAACTTTTTCTGTCGAACAATTCGTTAAGGATGGTTCCTCGCACGATTGTCATGACACCATTGGACGCGCCGTAAACGATGGCAAATCCGAGGGCAAGCCAATAGTAGAACCCCATCAACTGAACAAGTAGCAGACTGGCCGCCAAAGCGGCCAGTGCAATCATCCCGGTCCTCGTCGAGGATATGCGATGCGCAACTGACAGTTCGGCAATACGCCCGGCCACCTGCATCGGACCTATTAACGCAAGTGCGGCTATCGCAAGCCAATCCGGCACTTGTTTGTCTGACATCACCAGGCTGGCATGAGATGAGATTGCCGCGGTAACAAAGGCAGCCAGTGCGAACGCCATTGCCAGCAAGACGATCTGACGTTTGTTGGTTGTGGGAAGCGCCTCCTCCTTAGTGTGAGCGGCCGCAGCCATTGGCTTATACCCCAATGAAAGGTGCATTGGAAAACAGATAAGCAAATGCATCCCTGCATAGATCAGCAATGTTGTGCGCCAGCCTAGTTCGTATGCAAGCCAATGCGTGAGCGGCCAATACAATGTACTGGCGAAGCCGCCGACTATTGTGATGACCCCGACCCCACGCCTGAAATTGGTCGAAAACATTTCCTGAAGTGTCGAAAATGCTGCTTCGTAAAGCGTCATCGACATTGCGATCCCAGCGAATAGCCAGCCGATCTGAAAAAGGATGAAGCTATTACTAAAGGCGACCATCACGAGGGCGATGGCAGCCAAGAGCGATCCCGCCGACATGACTATTCGGCCGCCATGCCGGTGAAGAAAACGCCCGACAGATGGGGCTGTCACGGCAGCCAGCAACAGCCCTGCCGAGTAGGCCCAAAAAATTAGCCCCAAACTCCAGCTCGTTTCATGCCGAATCGGTTCGGCCAGGAATGTAATGGCGTAGTACAGCGTGCCCCACGATATGAGCTGCCCGAGGGATAGCATGAAAAGGGGAATGTGCGAGACATTCCCTTCGGTCACGTTGGGTGTGGTTAGCCGCAACATGCTACTTGTTTGGATGATGTTACATTTCCAGTACTGCAACAAGATTGTTCCACTGCCAGACCTGTCGTTTTCTTTGGTTCAATACCGCAGCATCCGCCACGACCTCCAGAATCGGAGAAGTCCGAAGAACACACACCAGTTTCTGGCAGATCCAACTGCACGTCGTCCGCCGACGCGAAATCGCCAGCCATTGCTGCCGCAATTGATCGCACCTGTTCATACCCCGTAGCCATCAGGAACGTCGGCGCTCGGCCATAGCTCTTTGCTCCGGCAATGTAGAAATTGGGTTCCGGATGCGAGAGTTCACGGCGACCATGGGGGCGGACCGTACCGCAACTGTGTTCATTGGGATCAATCAATGGCGCAAGCGCTTCGACGCTTTCCAGCCATGCGTCCAGACGCACCCGCAATTCGCGCGTGATACTGAGATCGGGACGTGAACCCGTCCCGGCGACAATCTCGTCAACTCCCTGTATTTGCGCAGCCTCGCCTTGATCCAACTCAGGTATTACAGTCAGAGATCCATTTTCATTGCGTATTTCGCGAATGTTGAAATTTTTATGCAAAGTGAGCTGACCGTTTTCAACAAGCGAGCGGAGCTTGATGCCCAGCGCCCCTCGCGCGGGAAGACCATCAGCTTCCCCACCTCCGAAAATTCGGGTGAGATTGCTGCCGCGAATGGCCCAGTGAATTCTGGTTCGCGGATCGTTTTTCGCAAGTTCGGCCAGTGCAATCAGACTGCCCGCTGCCGAATGCCCACCGCCCACCACAAGAATGCATTTACCCAGATACCGGTCGCGCAACCTGCCGAGTATGTCCGGCATGCCGTATTCGATACGGTCAGCGAAATCGCGCTCGCCGATGGCCGGCAAGCCGTTCGCGCCGATTGGATTGGGTTGATGCCAGTTCCCTGTGGCATCTATTACGCCACTCGCCATGAACTCTTGCAGCTTGCCGCCAATCTCGGCGCGGATGATGAACGGGGCATGCTCCCGCCCCTTGGTTCTTACCTTGTCATACCCCTTCCGCGTAATCTCAACCACATGTGCATTTAGTTTGAGCCTGCTTTTTACCGCCGGAATTTCAGCAAAGGGTTGCAGATATTGCTGCACCACTTCCCCGGCTGTAGGCAGGTCATCATCGCTCGGTGCGATCCACCCATTGGCTTCGAGCAGTTTCCTGGCTGCCTTGTCGATGTTGTAGCGCCACGGCGAGAACAATCTGACTTGTGCAAAATCACGGAAGCTGGTGGCGACCGCATTACCGGATTCAAAAATGACAGGGTTAAAGCCTTGCTCCAGCAAATGAGCGGCTGCGGCCAGACCAATCGGCCCTGCACCAAGGACGGCAATAGGGTATTCAGTATTCGATAAGGTATTCAAGAAGTCCTCCTGTCGTTCAAAATGGCGGCACACGCTGTGCCACATCCCTATAGACGGAGAATTTCTGAAAAAGACGCAAACTTTCTTAGCGAGGACGGCATCCGCGTTTGGGGTCGCGGAGTTCAAAGCCAACAATACCGTTACTTCCGGTTTCTATATCACAGCATTCGGACAGACTCTGGCGCAACTTCTCTCGTCCGCGCTGCACTCTGGATTTTGCACCCGAAAGTGAAAGTCCTAATCGACCCGCCACTTCTTTCTGGGTCAATCCTTCGATTTCCGATAACACCAGCGCCGCCTTGTAAGGGGCTGGCAGATTATCGATAAGCGGTTGCAGGCAAGCAGCCAGATCACCAATAAAGTCCGGATCAGGTTCCAGAGCCGCCAGTTCGTCAGAAATTTCTTCGGATGGCTTCTGTATCCGGTAATGGTCCGCTATGACGTTGGCTGCAATACGGTACAGCCAAGCAACAAGGCTGCCATGTGACTTTACCGTGTGCAGGTTTGTGTGAGCCTTAATAAACACATCCTGGAGAATGTCATCTACAGCGTTACGATCCCGCACATGTTTTGAAATGTAATTGCGTAGCCGAACTTTGTGCTCGGTCCAAAAATCAGACGTGATCATCTCTAAGGGTGTTCCGGATTATGGGCAAGAATGAATCGTTCAAGACTGCTACAGACGCGCATCTGTATCATCCACTTATCTCTCCTAGAGCGAAACTCTCACCTTGTGACATGTCTGAGTAGCATCCAGATTTCGCAGGTTGTGCCTACGTTACTGGCTCTGTTAATCGTGCCACGAGTTTGCGCACACGCGGGGCTACCACCAATACAGTAGGAAAGGCAATTGGCCATGCAGAAACAAAACCTTTCAACCATAGACGAGGCATATCCGTTGTCAGCCCTTGATTCACAAGCACAACCGTTCCAGAGATTATTGTCACCATGATGATGGATAACACGCAACCGAATAATAGGTCACCATATTTTGCGGGTAGTTTCAAATGATTCTCCGTCCTGTGTAATTGTATTAGACGATGCTACCGAAATTTATTGAGGTACTCCGTAGCAAAAACTACACAAGACAACAGTGATGAGAGTGCATGATTGACTACGTAGCTTTTGCTACAGATGGACCGGGCCATGATCGCTACACTCCCTGTCGCTACTCCTTCGCAGCGTTACACAGGAGATCAACATGAAACCGATGCGATTCTTTCTCGACACCCATGACCGGACACTCAAGACTTTCCCGGAAAAGCTTTCGGTGGACGATTTCGAGAAGTTCTATGCGCTGTACGAGAAGGCGTGCTACGAGGAAAGTGTCGTCCCTATCCGCCTGCACGTGAGTTACCAGGACGGCCGCGCCTTCTGCCTGAACATGGCGATCGATGCCGAAGCTTTGCGGCGCGCACATGAAAGGGTCGGACTGCCGTTCGACTCGATCACCGAAGTGACGATCGCCACGCCGGGCGACACGTTCTTCAGACGCAGTGAATAATTGCCGGCCTGACTTTGCGTTATTTAACTTTATGCAATTTATATCAAAAAAGGAGACAAGGATGAATGCCCTAAGAATGTTGTTTATTTCTGTAGCTGGAATGATTTTGCTGGGAATCTGGTTGTCCGGTTTCGACAAAGTTCATTGGTTTCTGTATCTCCCAGTGGGGTTTTTCGCATTTGCCGGGATCACCGGCATTTGTCCCGGACTAATTTTCTGGAACAAGGTCGGTTTCAAAAATGAGGCGCTGGCCTGCGGCATGCGAAAACGCCAGGGCTAAGCCAAATACGTGGCGTAGTGCAAGCCGAAAAGCGCTGCGTGCGGCGAATCCCTGCGTTTGTTCCGTTCTGGTTACCGGAGTTGCTCAATTCAGAATCACAATACACAACCACTTCGAATCATTGTGTGCACAAAATTGAGCGGAAAAGTAGCTTTTGCTACAGATAATTCGGGTCATGATCGCTACATTTCCTCCCGCTACACCTTCGTAGCACCACACAGGAGAGCAACATGAAACATTCCATTCGCAATGTCGCACTATCCATCGCCGTCTTTCTTTCCATGGCCTCCGGCATGGCAAGTGCCGGCGTGCTGAACGACGCAACCATCTTCTCCATCTTCGACCAAGCCAACATGGCCGACATCACCACCGCGCGAATCGGCATCAAGAAGGCGCATAGCAAGGAAGTCCGCGAACTGGCGCAGATGGTCGTCGCGGACCACGAGGCAGTCCAGCACATGGGGCGTGAACTGGCGACGAAGCTTGGGGTCACGCCCTTGCCGCCGGACAACGACAAGAGCGTGGAAAACCTGGCCAAAGCCATCGCCAATCTCGACGGCAAAAACGGAGCGGAGTTCGACAAGGCGTATCTGCTCTACGAGATCGGCTTTCACCAATCGGTGATCGACGCGATCAAGGGAGCGCTGCTGCCGGCCATCAAGGATGATCAATTCAAGGCGCTGATGACCAAGGTACTGCCCGGTTTCGAGCATCACCTTGCCGCCACCAAGGTGGCAGCGAAAAAACTCGGCATTCAGGTCATGTAGCGGGAAGACCCGGGGCAGGCCTGGCTTTTTAGTGTTCGTTTCTTGACTTGCCCCGTGTTTATGTTTATCTAGCACGGAGGAAATATGATCGTGAGCTGTAAAGTGTGTGGAAAGAGCATTGCGCCGAACAATAGAAACATAACGCATGGAATTTGCGATGAATGTACCAGCCAAGTATCTGGCTTGCCTGACAACAGCGTGTTACTTGAGTCCATCGATGCGCCAGTTCTTTTGATGCAGGAAAATCCAAGACGGGTTGTTACTGCGAATAGAGAAGCGCTTGAATTGTTCGAAAAAGAATTGCACGAGGTTGAAAGACACAGAGGCGGCGAAGTATTCGACTGTATTCATTCGTTCACAGAAGCCGGGTGCGGAAAGGATGTGAATTGCGAAGGCTGCAAAATCAAGGATGCGATCATCGATACGTTCACTACGGCTAATTCACATAACGGCATTTCGACCGAACTGTTCATCCAAAAGTCCAATGGCACAAAAACCTACGCATTGCAGGTGTCAACCGAAAAGGTTGGCGACTTGGCATTGGTGCGGATTGATCGCTATAAGACCGATGCGTAACACTTCGAACCAGCGCTCTTGTTCCGGCGTTACGCGTAAGAAAGGGCAATGCCAATGATAGAGCAGATATTTGATGTCGCCCCGCTTGACGAAGTGGAAGAAGGAATCTTCTCGTGCCTTGGTGCGAACGAGCGTGCGAGCAGCTACGACAATAAGGTCGACGCCTACGACATGGTCGTCGGCAACCGCTTCTACAACAGGTTCGTTTGGGGGAACTGGCCTTCGGCTTACCGGGAATTCTGCAGACAGGCCCTGGCAAGCTCCCGAGGCGGCGCGTTTCTGGATGTCGGTTGCGGCTCGCTTGTTTTTACGGCTGGCGTGTACGCGGAAGCCGAAAACAAGTTGATCATCCTCCTGGATCGCTCCATTGGCATGCTTGTCAAAGGCAGGGATAGAATCACGAGAATAAAAGGATTTGTGCCAAACAATATCGTGTTCATTCAGGGTGATGTTTTTAACCTGCCTTTCAAAACTCATGTTTTTGACACTGTCGCTTCCTTTGGTGTGCTTCACCTCTTTGACGACAAATACGGACTCCTTAGCGAGCTGGAGCGGGTGAAGCGCAACGATGGGCATTTGTATTATTCAAGCCTGGTCGGCAACAATGCTATCGGCAGGAAGTATCTCGAAATACTAAAACAAGCAGGTGAAGTCGCAACGTGTCATTCCAGCGAGTCATTGGGCAACCTCATTTCAACAATGTCTTTTGAACACAAGTCAAACAGCATCGGGAATGTGGCGTATTTCAGAAGCGCATGACAAATCCATCAATGCGGATCGCAGCGATCAACAATTGCGACAGAGTACGATCCTGTAACGCGCCTGACCGCTTCTCAGTCTTGCTATCGCCTGGTTGATGTCCTCGAACCGGAATTTTTCTATTTGAGGCCTGATGCGGTGCAGCCTGGCGAAATCCAGCATTTTGGCAATCGTGGCCGGACTGCCCACCGGCGAACCGGAAACGGAGCGTTGTTTGCCGATCAGCGAGAATACATTGATATCGAGGGGTTCCAGCGTTGCGCCGACAAAGTGCAAGCGCCCGCGCGGACTCAGGGTGCTCAAATAGAGGTTCCAGTCCAGTTTGACATTGACCGTGGAAATGATGAAATCGAAACGGCCTGCAGCAGCCTTGATCTCATCCGCATCGCGGGAATTCAACGTGTGGTGAGCGCCCAGACTGAGCGCTTCTTTCTTCTTGGCTTCGGTGGAGGTAAAAGCCGTGACTTCGCAGCCCCAGGCATTGAGAAATTCCACAGCCATGTGTCCCAGGCCGCCGATGCCGATCACCGCGACCTTGTCGGTAGGCTTGATGTTGAACTGCACCAGCGGATTGAAAACTGTGATGCCGCCGCAAAACAGGGGGCCGGCAGATTCCAGGTCGATGCCGTCAGGGATGGGAACGACGCTGTTCGAGGCAGCGCGCACTTTGTCTGCAAATCCCCCGTGATGGCCGATGATGGTGGCCTGAGAATTGGAGCACAAGTTGTGATCTCCCGCGCGACACAGCGAACATTCGTCGCAGTATCCTGCATGCCAACCCAGCCCCACGACCTGTCCGATTGATAGTTCCTTGACCTGATTTCCAACCTGACTGATCTTTCCAACTACTTCATGGCCTGGCACCACGGGGTATTGGGTATCCCCCCAATCACTGTCGATCACATTCAGATCGCTATGGCAAATGCCGCAGTAGTGGACATCAATCTCCACCTCATGCGGCTTCAACTCGCCGGGATCGTACTCGAAGGGTTTTAGCAGGCCTTTGGGTTCATATGCGGCATAGGCTTTAATCATTTTGCTTCTCCTTTAAATGTTCTCGGGCTGCTGCTGATCACAGCACCTGCGACTTCTCTTTCCTTGTTGCTTAGGCCATCCAGAATCGGACAGTCTGGCCGATGGTCGCCATGACAATGCGTCGCCAGTGTACGCAGGGTGCCGATCATGCCGTTTAGCTCAGCCACCTTGGCCTCCAGTGCGCTGATGTGAGCCAGCGCCAAGGCCTTTACCTCGCGACTCTCGCGACCGCGGTTTTGCCACAGAGAAAGCAGCTCACGGATAGTATCGAGCCCGAAGCCAAGATCTCGTGCAGCACGGATAAACCGCAGGGTGCTGGCATCGTTGTCGGTGTAATAGCGATAGCCAGCCTCGGAGCGCGGTGCAGCGGGGAACAAACCGATCGCCTCGTAGTGGCGGATCATCTTTACTGACACGCCGCTGCGTTTGGCAGCTTCACCGATGTTCATGTTTATTCCCCCGGTCAAATATGCATCTGTGCATCGTTGCGGAATGTGCTCTACAGCTGGACCCTGCTAACGCACTCGTCCGATCTGCGAGGGCGACCAGCGCTTTAGCAGCAGGGCATTGCCGAGCACCGAAACACTGGAGAGCGCCATTGCCGCACCGGCGAGCACCGGATTGAGCATACCGAAAGCCGCCAAAGGAATGCCAATCACGTTGTAGAAAAAGGCCCAGAACAGGTTCTGGCGGATCTTGCGTACGGTCTGCCGAGACAGGTCAATTGCCGCCGCCACGAGTCGCGGATCACCCCGCATCAGGGTGATGCCGGCGGCATGCATCGCCACATCAGTGCCATTACCCATGGCGATGCCCACGTCGGCGGCGGCGAGAGCCGGCGCGTCGTTGATGCCGTCGCCGACCATCGCCACCACTGCATTCCCTGCTTTCATCCGCTCCACAGTGGCCGTCTTGTCTGCGGGTAACACCTCGGCCTCGATGTGATCGATTCCCAATTTGTCGGCAACTGTTCGTGCGGCAGCGAAGTGATCCCCGGTGACCAAGGCGGTCAAGATACCCTGTTTGTGGAGAGAACCGATGGCGCTGCTGGATTCGTCCTTAAGTGGGTCACCGAAGGCAAGCATCCCGAGCACCAGCGGGCGACCGCTGGAGCGCGCTTCGGCCAGCCAGGCGAGACTGTGGCCCTGTGCAGAAAATTTGTGCCGTACTTCGTCAAAATCGCTCAGGTCGGCCTGTATTTCGTTCATATAACGCGTACTGCCAAGGTGTAATGAGCGACCTTCGACCATGCCTGTAATTCCCCGGCCTGGCAGGGCTTGTACTTGAGTTGCCTTCGGTATCATGAGGTTATTGGCAGCGGCGAGTACCGCTCTGGCCAGCGGATGCTCGCTGCCCTGCTGCAGCGCAGCGGCAAAATTGAGGAGAGGTAAATCAACGGTCGCAGCCTGCTGAAAGACAATTGCCGGCTGTCCACGCGTCAGCGTACCGGTCTTGTCGAAAACGACCATGCTCACCGCGCCGGCACGCTCAAGTGCCTCGGCATCCTTAATCAAGATGCCGTGACGGGCGCCGACACCGGTGCCCGCCATAATCGCTGCCGGCGTCGCCAAGCCGAGCGCGCAGGGACAAGAGATAACAAGCACCGTAACTGCGTTGATCAACGACGAGCTCCAGTCGCCTGTCAACAAGCCGCCGACTACCAGGGTCGCCGTCGCAATGACGAGTACCACCGGTACAAATACGGCAGCCACTTTGTCCACCTGCTTCTGGATCGGCGCTTTGGCACCCTGCGCATCCTCGACCAAACGGATAATGCGGGCAAGCACCGTTTCTGCACCCACCGCAGTTACGCACACACGAAGCTGCCCATCGCCGTTGATTGCACCGCCGGTAACCAGGTCGCCGACATTTTTATCAACAGGCAGACTCTCGCCGGAAACCAGCGATTCGTCGATGCTTGACTGCCCGGTAATGATTCTCCCGTCGACCGGAATGCGCGCCCCCGGGTTGACCAGGACAATGTCGCCCATGACTACCCAATCCAGCGACAACACCTGTTTCAGTTCGCCTCGAACCACGATTGCCGTGGCCGGCCGGAGCGCCTGCAAAGCACGGATTGCATCAGTAGTCTGACGCTTGGCATGTGTCTCCAGCCACTTGCCGAGACGAACGAGGACGATCACCACGGCGGAGGCTTCGAAGTAGAGATGACTTTCTTCCTGGACCAGCCACAGGTAGATGGACAGACCGTAGGCAGCGCTGGTGCCGATGCTGACCAGGAGATCCATGTTCCCAACGCGGGCACGCAATGCTTTCCAACCGGCGCGATAGAATCGCATACCCAGCCAAAACTGCACTATGGTGGCGATTACAAACTGCGGCCAGGATGGTATTTCCCAGTGTTCGCCCAGAAACTGAGCGACCATAGGTACCACGAGGGGGAGCGCCAAAATAGCACCTATAGCCACTTGCCACCCTTCGCCTGTGTTGGGTGAGTGTGACGCGGAAAACTTGTCAGCCGCTGGCGGTTTGGTGCGATAACCTGCCGCCGTGACGGCTTCGACCAAACGTGCGGCGGGAGTTGAGCCCGCCAAACGGACACGGGCGGTTTCGCTGGCCAGATTCACCTGTGCTGATTCCACGCCGGGTACCGCGAGCAGAGCCTTCTCGACGCGGCCAGAGCAGGAAGTACAGGTCATGCCGCTGATCGGCAGGGTCAATTCTGTTGTCATGTCACACTCCTGGATAAAGGGATACGACACAGCTTCGACTCTCCCATCGTAGGAAGGTCAAGAGATTTTTTTATTGCTTATCCGGCAACCAAGCAAATGGGTTTTCAACAATTCTGGACTGGATCGCCCCACCTTCGGGCAACGTCATCGATCAACCAGAGCAACGCAGAGCAAGTCAGCAAACCTCGGCATGAATGGGGTCACCACGTTTCTCGGCAAGATTTGCAGCGGAAGGAAATATCTAAAGAGACGAGGCCGAGCCCCCTCTCAGCCCCGCCAGCTTGGCGAGCACATCCGGTTTCTCGACCACGATGGCCCCGCGCAAGGTCCTGATCGACTTTGCAGCAACCATCTTGCGCAACAACTTGGCGATCACCTCGCGTGTCGTGCCAAGGTGCGCAGCCAGTTCGCTTTGTGTCATGCGCAACCGCCCCTCCCCTTCCGAACGCATCAGGATGAACTTGGCCAGCCGCTCGTTCAGGTTGAGGGCGTGCACTTCTTCCAGCTCTTCCATCAGCCTGAATACCAGTACAGACAACGCATGCACGGTGAGGTTCTGGATGGAGGGCTCGGTCTGGAACAGGGTGCGGTAAGTGAGCGCGGGAATCACGCCGACGCAAGTGTCGGGTTCGGTCTGCACCCAGGCGGGATATTGCAGGTTGTTGAAGATGCAGTTCAGCGCGAGGATGCAGACCTCGCCGGGATTGATGAAGTACAGCGTGGCCTCGTTGCCGCCCGGCGAGATCGAGTAGACGCGCAGCCGACCGCGCACCACGACATAGGCGCCGGCCACGCTGTTGCCCTTGTTGATGATGGTCTTCAGCTCGTCGAAGCGGTTAAGCTGCATGCCGCATTCGAGCATCTGCCGACCGGTGGCGGAAAGTTCGCGAAAGACGCCCAGCGTCCGCAGTTCGTTCATGGACTTTGCACCGCTCATCGCCAGCCTCCTGACATGAAACCGGAAAGCGCCTCTCCGCTCATTTTTAGCGATCCGACTCGGCGATGAGGCGGGCCGCAATCTCTGCGGCCTTGCCCGTGTACCTGGCACAGCGCTCGCCCAGCCGGTTTTCGCGAAATGCGGCCTGGCCTTCCGGGGTACCGAGATCGCAGCCCAGCAGCGCATGGCAGTCGCGCGCACCGAACTCCTGTTCGAACTCCCGGATGAGGCGCTCGGTCGCCATGTATGCCGGCTGCACGGGCTGGCCGGATTCGGAGCGCCCGAGGGCGAGACTGACGCCCATGACCGCGCCGGTGAGCGCACCGCAGGTTCCGCAGGTACGCGCCATGCCACTACAGAATGCGGTGGCGACCCTGGGCAACAGGTCGGACTCGACGCCCTGCGCCTTGGCCAGCGCGAGCACAACGCTCTCCGCGCAATACAGGCCCGAGGCAAAGGATTCCTCGGCAGACTTGCGAACCTCGGCAACGAATTGCGATTCCATGTATGGCTCCTTGTTCAACCCGGCTACGGTACAGTGTCGTATCGAACTATTCATGCATCTTCCACCAGAAAGAGCCGGACACTTGGCGTAAGCGAACGCGCCTTGTGTCTGGTGGCTGTCCCCATCGGAATGAATATCCCGGCGCCTTCGCCGTATCTGACGACTCGGCCGTCAAAGTCGATTTCCAGTTCGCCTGCGAGCACAAAACCAACGTGCCCCTTTTCGCACCAGTGCGGCTCAACAAACCCGGAGGTAAATTCGAGCAAGCGCATCTGCTTGCGGCCATCGCCGAATACCTTGAAGCGAGCGCCGGGCATGGCCTCTTGCCACTCTAACGAGTCAAATATGACTTTGCATGCATCCACTGCTTACTCCCTGGATGAATCCACAACCGGATACTCACGACCCCCTGTTGCGCAACGCGAGCGATTCGCTGCTCAGGGATTTCAGGAACTCGACAATGTCGTCCACGTCGCTCTCGCTCAACGGAGCGGAGCCGACACGCGCGATCGTCCTGTCCTGCTTCGACCACACGATGCGTCTGTTGCCGTTGGCATCGTTGCCGATCTCCCTGCCGCGCTGCACGGTCGCCATGATACGCACCGCCTCCCGCAGGCTGTCAACACTGCCGTTGTGGAAATAGGGCGCAGTCAACGCGACGTTCCTGAGCGAGGGGATGCGCCAGACGCCCTGTTTGTTGCCGGGGACATTGGCGCCGACATCGCTGGTCAGACTGTAACGATCCGCATATTTCTGTGCGGCGAACACCGGGAACAGCCGCTGCGGCGACGGCGGCGGATCGAACACGCTGGCCCCGCTGAAATTGGGGCCGGAGTGGCACTGGATGCAACCGACCGACTGGAACAACTCCATCCCGCGCAACTGCGCCGCGCTCAATGCCGACTCGTCGCCGCGCACGAAGCGGTCGTAGGCAGCATCCGGCGTAATCAGCGTGCGCTCGTAGGCGGCGATGGCGGCGACGATACGGTCGATGGTGATCGGCTGCGCGGCGCCGAAGGCCGCATCGAACATTTCCCGATAGCCCTCGCCTTCGCGCACGCGCCGCGCCACGGCCTCCAGCGACGGCATGCCCATCTCCTTCGGATTCAGCGGCGGGCCTTTCGCCTGCTCTTCCAGCGAGGCGGCGCGTCCGTCCCAGAACAGCACGGACTGGAAAGCGGCGTTCCACACCGTCGGCGCGTTGCGTGCGCCGAGCTGCCCACCCACCCCCAGCGAGGCGCGGCGACCATCCATGCCAGCACCTCGCCTCACCTCGTGGCAGGAACTGCACGAGACCGTGCGGTCGATGGACAGCGCCTTGTCATGGAACAGGCGCTCGCCCAGCGCGACCTTCTCCGGCGTGGTCGGGTTCCACGCCGGAGAAGGCGCGACATCGGGCAAGGCGCGCCAGACGTAGCCCTTGCGCACGCTCGGCGGGCGGTCATGGCGAGCGACTTGCGCAGGTTGTCGCAAGACTGCCGGCCGCACCGACTGCGCGGCCAGTTGCGCCCTGATCGTGTGTTCGGGGAAATTCACCAGCATGGCGATGACGAACAGCTTGATCGAGAACGCCACCATGCCGGAACCCAGTATCAGCGACAGCAGCCACTTCTTTCCGGTGGACATCCCGCCCAGCGGTCCCAGCTCGAATTGCACCATCAGCAACAGCACCGTGAAGCCGATCACCAGCATGACGATGCCGACCTGCATGAACCCGATCAATCCAGCCTGCCCCATCTCGCGCTCCTTTCGCATTAACGATCCGGGGCGAGGCTAACTGCAATCGGGCTCGCGCTCTGTATCAATTGCTACACAAGACCACCGGTTAAAAAGTCCGCGTCGCCGCGTAACTTTTGCTACAGAACTGCATCGGCCTGAGTCTTTCCAACAAGGTTGACGAGCGTTTCCGCGTGTACCTCGTGTATGACGATGTAGCTTGCTGGTGCGACGTTGCCAAGTATCTCTTCCATGCTCGCAAACACTCGGCTTATATATTCGGCCTTCTCGCTCTTGGTGTTTGTGCCTTCTGTCACCTTGATATCGAGATAGAAGGTCGCGACACCCAGTTGCTCAACGGGAACACCACCGATGAACCAAGCATGGGGCACCGTGAAACACTCCTTGGGTTCTTATGAGGGGCCTAACGAATGCCATAACCAGCATGCAAAAGCAGGCGGCGCGGCGCTTTTGCAACGTCCGAGTTGATGACGTTATTGGGCATATTAACCATTCCGAATAATCCTTTCTGCTACTGCCGGCAGGAACCTGTTCAACGCAAACAGCATCTTGGTTTTTTCAATCCGTATTTCGTACCTATCAGACGCGATCCCTCGTAAGGCCTCAGCAGTCAATGCTTCGGGGGTGATCTTGCCCTTACCCCTGCCCTTGGTCATTTCTGTGTCCACCAAGGCGGGAATAATCTCGAAGACCTTTACCGATGTATCTTCGAGCTGGTACCGCAAGGCCTTCGTGAAGTTGTGCATAGCGGCCTTTGTCGCGCAGTAAACGGGGGCACTTTGCTTTGGAACCAAGGCCAAGGCAGATGTAACGTTCACAATCGCCGCACTGGGTCGTTTTGTGAGTAACGGTAAGAACCGATCGATTAGTTTCAGATGGGCCACTAAGTTTATGGCGACCTCCTCATCGATTCGGCCCGTATGGTCCCCGGAATCCGAGAAATCATAATTGTGCTGAATCCCGGCGTTGTTTATCAGTACATTCAGGTTCGGGTATTGCTGCGTAATATGCTCGACAAGGCGTTGTTGGTCTTTGTCGTCAGCGATATCGCAGGGAACTACAACAATGGCGGGATTCTCTTTCTGTACCGCCATCAACTTATTTGAATCACGTCCACACACAATGACTGCGCTGCCATGCAGGGCAAATGCCCTTGCTAGCGCAAGACCGATACCCGACCCGCCACCGGTTACAAGAACCGTGTTATCGCTGAGTTTCATTCGGACTCCATAAATTTGACGCCTAGCGTTTGAATTCACCGGCCTTGCGCGGCTTTATGCACAAGGCCGGTGGAATGGTTGGTTAGGCGGCAAGTCAGAAACCATACTCGCGCTCGACACGGCAGACCCGGACACGAAATGTCCGATACCAGTCCTTTGCTCGGCTCTGAGCGTGGCGATGAATGATGTTTTCCTTCCAGGCCGTTATTGCTTCCTGGCTCGCCCAATATGAAACGGAGATTCCGATTTCTTGTCTCGCACTCTCGAAGCCAAGAAAGCCCGGTTGTTCGGAGGCAAGCTCCAACATTTGCCTTGCCGTTTCACCGTAGTCGTTGTCACCGTCGGTGCGGTCGGATGTAAAGATTACGGCGAAGTACGGCGGTTGTGGTGTTTGCGCGGCGGAAACCATCTACGCTCCTTTTGTTGCCCAACATTCAAATTGAGGGGCGGTCCGCTATTGGCGCGTCCCGATCGAATGCAGTGTTGGGCACAAACAGCATTCGTCAAACTGGCGGATTGTGTGCAAGAACCGGGCAAGGAGTCACGCCGTTAAATCAATCCCATGAGAAATTTCTTTCCCATCAAGTTGCTCTAGCGTGCTAATAAATTGTTCCCAAGGCTTGGTATCGACCTTTTGAAGAGGATATTTCTCATTCACCATTTCTATGTAGTTAAGTTTGTCTTTAGCGTACTGAAGCATATCGATATTTTTCCTTGGGTCTTCTATATGTCCACCTAAAACGCGGGTATCGGACGGAAGTCCACCTACGTGCATTGCTGCGCTCCCTAATCTGGGAAGAGTCATCATCAAATGTGTCTCGGCGTTAATCTGACCTTTCGAATATAACTCGTTACCAACACTAGCAAGCGTGTTGGCCGAGATATCGGTAATCTTGAGATTGAATTGAGACGATGCAGCATTAACAGTGCTTGTTTTAGGCGGCAATTCATTGCCGCCGACAAGTGTGTCTTTTGCCGCTTTGTTTTGCGGAAAACGAAAATTATTCCCAATGCCGTTAATAGTCATTATCAACTCCATAAATTTAAGGATGAACTCGATTTAATTACCAAACACCGTGCCAATACCGATTGAAATTTTTATGTATGCAAAATATCACAACTGCCATGTGATGACGCCAAGCGACTAAGCTCATTAGTTCGAGATAGCCGTCATCCACCAGCAACAAAGCGGCATCCACACCGTTGGCGCATTGCATGCGCCGACCTGCATGAAACCGATCAATCCAGCCTGCCCCATCTCGCTCTCCTTTCGCATAACGATCCGGGCCGAGGCTAACTGCAATCGGGCGCGCGCTCTGTATCAAATGCTACACAAGACCGCCGGGCAAAGAATCCGCGTCGCCGCGTAACTTTTGCTACAGAACGCGGCGCGTCCGCCCGTTACATTGCGCCTCGCTACATCTTCGTAGCGTCACCTACAGGAGAGCAACATGAAACCGATGCGATTTTTTCTGGACACGCATGACCGCACGCGCCAGACCTTTCCCGAGCAACTTTCGATGGAGGATTTCGAAAAGTTCTACGCGCTGTACGAACAGGCCTGCTACGACGAAAACGTCGTGCCCATCCGTCTGCACGTGAGTTATGAGGACGGCCGCGCCTTTTGCCTGAACATGGCGACCGATGCCGAGGCGGTGCGGCGCGCGCACGAACGGGTCGGCCTGCCCTACGACTCGATCACCGAGGTCACCACGGCCACGCCGGGCGACACCTTCTTCCGCCGCAACGCCGTATAGCGGAACGCGCCCTTGCCGCATTGTTCCGGAGTGCGGCAAGGTGACCTTCCCTCAGTTTTTCGTCTTTCAACAGGCGGTGGTCATGCTCCCTGTTTCTCCTTCGGTTGAGAATTCATCCAGTCGTTCAGGGAGTTTATGCGGCGCGTTTTTATAGCAAACGCTACAACGCGGGCCAAGCCCCACAATATTCGCGCTCCCTCCTTGTAAGTTGTCCGCCCCGGCGGCAACGCCTGCATCCGCCATTCCGGCCATGCCCTCACAATCAAGGAGAACCACCATGAACTTCAACACCCTCGCCGAGACCCTGATCTCCTCCGGCGCACGCGATGTTCGTGCTCTACCGCCCGCACATCGAAGCGCTGCTGAAAAAACGTGACGAGACCGTATGGGCCTGGGCGGAAGCGCATCCCGGCGAGGACGTGTTCGAGGATCGCGCGCTGGACATCACCAGCCAGATGGATATTTCGGTGGAAGATATTCTGAGTAGAATCGAACGGGAGATCGCCGCCAGAAAAGACTAACCATGACCGCATTCAAGCCCGTACTGGAATCGCTGCTCAACTGCCCGCACTGCGGACACTAGCAGCTGGAAACCATGCCGACAGACTCATGCCAGTGGTTCTACGAATGCCCCCACTGCCACGCCCTGCTCAAACCCAGGCCCGGCGATTGTTGCGTGTATTGTTCTTACGGCAGCGTGCCGTGTCCGCCGGTGCAGGAACACGGCAAGGGCTGTTGCGCCTGATCCTGCCGTTCACGACAGCAACGCAACCTCAATGCTGATGCCCCAGCCGTACCTCGATCTGAGGGTGACGTGAAACCAGTTCCTTCATGCGTTTAAGGTTCTCAAGATTGCGTTCGTGATCGGCGGTGAACGCACCCGGCTCCACCGTATGATCCCAGCCCCAGCGCGTGATGCACGCATCGCCGGTCAGCAACACGGGGCCGTGCGTGGTTCGAATCAAAAAGGCGGTACTGCCCGGCGTATGCCCCGGCACACTGATGGCGAACACCGAGCCATCTTCGAACACATCGACGATGCCTTCGAAGTTATGCTGCGGGTCTGCCTGAAAGTGCCATTCCTGCAGCGGCTGCTTGCCCTGCAATAACTGATCGGTCAGGCCGCGCACGAACAGATTCTTGAAGCTGCTGTCCGTGGATTCCAGCGCGCCGATATACAGCGGGACGTCGTTGGCGATATCCGGCAGCCCGGAGATATGGTCGGCGTGCAGATGTGTGAAGAACACCCCGGCCAATCTGTGATCCACGCGCTGCAAGATCTCGCCGGTGCTCTCGCGCATGTGCAACCGATCCAAATGCATCGCCTGCTGCACCAGCCAGTTGAAGCCCTCCTTGCCCGGATCGTCCACCAGCTTCTGCGACACCCCGGTATCGATGATGAAGTTGCCGTGCTGCGGATGCTTCAGCAGATGCGCGTACACCTGTATCGGTTCTTCGCGATTCTTCACCCCGGCGCTGATCGCCTCGGCGCTATCGAGATTCAGCAGCCCATCAAGCGAGACGGACCAATCCGCACTGACGATGCTCTCCAGCTCGGCCGGCCCGGGCTGGTCGATCAGTCGCTCCATCTCGGCGCTGCCGGAAGGTTTGCCGGGCGCCGGCTTGCCCAGCGAATGGCTGGTCAGGCGGCATCCCTGCAAGGCCACGAGCAGCGCGCAGCCCAGCAAGGCAAACAAAATCCGATTCGTTTTCATGTCGTCCTCCAGAAAGAGTCTGCATAATTGCATATCCGTATATCATCCAACAATTGGCTAAATTTCGATGAGCCCATCCGTATTCGGATGGGGAATGGACAGCAGATGAATCTGAGATGGGACGACCTGAAACTGTTTCTGGCGGTGCATGAACATGGCAGCCTGAGCGCCGCAGCGCGCGCACTCAAGCTGGGCCAGCCCACGCTGAGCCGACGCATCGCCGAACTGGAAGCCGCAGTGAACGAAACCCTGTTCGAGCGCAAAAGCCAGGGGGCGCACCTCACCGCCGCCGGCCAGAAACTCCTGCCCGCCGCACAGCGCATGGCCGAATGGGCCAACGAAGCCGCGCTCAACATCAGGAAGCAGACCCATCTGCCGGAAGGAAAAGTGCGCATCGCGGCACCGCCCGGCATCGCCTACCAGGTGGTCGCGCCATTGGCCGCCAGGATACGCCAGCAGTATCCGCAAATTCAGCTCGAAGTGCTGTCGGGCGTGGAGCTCCTGAACCTGGGACGCGGCGAAGCCGACATCTCGCTGCGCTCAGAGAAACCCACCGACACCGACCTGGTGTGCATCGACGAGATCGCCAGCACCATGCGCGTCTACGCCAGCAAAGACTACGCGGCAAAACTGCCGCCCGAACCCACGCTGGCCGATCTCGACTGGATATGCTGGGCCGCCCCCTACGACGAATTGCGCACCAATCAGGAACTGCATGCAACAATCCCCAACTTCAAACCCGCGTTCACCTCGGACGACTACATCGTGCAACTCGCCGCATGCACAGCCGGCGCAGGCACCATGATCCTGCCGCAGATATTGCACGGCCATGCCGGACAGCAAACATTGCAGGAGCTGGACATCGACCTCGGGCCGGAGGCCGTCGGCCACCTATACGTGGTGTGCCACAAACGCCATCGTCACCTGCCCAAGGTACGGCTGGTGACGGATCTCATTTCACAAGAGTTCGACCGCTTGCGCTAAGCAACAAGGTCTCTGCAAACCCGGTTGGGCGGCGGCTTGCTCGGAGTGGATCGGGGGCGGGTATTCGGCCAAAGCCGACTATCAGATCAATGCGATTGATAGACTGCTCCCGACCCAAAGCAGACATCTAACAACCGACTTATGGCAAACTAAATGTCATATTAACTAATCTGACTCTGACAGGCATATGGATCTTCCTCTACTTAGGGACTGGGCGCCAGATAACAACACTAGCTATCCCATCGCTGTAATGCCGATTGAGGTACAGCAGATGGCTATAGAGGCAGATGGGATTAAAAAAAAATGGCGTGAGATTCACGCTAATGGACGAGGTTCAATAACCCCTCCAGAGACTCTGTATCACTATACCGACGTACACGGACTCCACGGGATCGTTTTTTCAAACAATGACAGTGAGATATGGCTAACAGACTTTCGCTCAACAAATGATCCGACTGAAGGATGTCATGTAAAAACGTTATTAGAGAAAAGCGTCGCTAAAAATCTTCCAGCAAATGCCGTAGCTGCTCTTGGATATTTCCGAAATCCACATGGTGGCATGTTGGCCGAAGCCGACGAAATGCTTGCCAATTTTATGTGGATTGCAAATAACTTGGACCGGAGGTTTCTAACCTCATTTTCTGAAAGCGAAAACGAGCTATCTCAATGGGTTCATTACGGGGCAGGAGGAACTGGTTATTGCATAGGGGTGTCAACGGAATCTCTTCTTAATCAGGAATATACCGCGGGAGATATCACATTCAAGTTACAACTCATTCCTGTTGAATACCGCTTGCATATTCAAACAAAAATGATAAACGAATTCATTGCTGACATAGCTGAATGCTACGAGAAACATGCACCTATTCTAAGCACTCATTCCCGAGCGCTTAGCACGATGTATGGTGAGTTCGATAACCTTCTTAGGTGGTTTGGGAGTGCTTATTCATTAGAATTTAAAAACCCCCATTTTTCGAGTGAGCGTGAGTGGCGCTTGATTGTTGAAGTTACTCGGCCAGACTCTATTAATGCTATACCAGCAAGATCACGTGTCAAAGGTATGGGGATAACTTGGTATGTACCCGCGAAATGCGCAGTGCAGTCGATCATGGCTGGACCTAAGGTTGAATATGAACAATTTCGTGCAGCATGTGCGCCTCTGATGTTCACTCGACTGGGTAAAGTCCGGCTTTCAAAGTCGGATATTCCCCTTCGTTAAGGGTGTATGATCGTATCAAATGACTGCTTTTGGAAGTGGAATTTCCAACTCGCTTCAGTGAAGTTCTGCTATAGCTACTGGAGCGGACAAGAGTCTGGATACTCAGAATGACGGCAGTGGCCGACAACCGGACTATTTAAGGAGCCAGCGTAGTTTCCACAAGCCCGGTCAATACCTTCTGAAGTTTCTCGACGACCGGGCACTGGGCGACGCCATGGCGGCGCGACAGATAGGCGGGGTCGTTGTAGCCCAGCCACACCTGGGCTGCGGCATCTTCCCAGACCAGTACTTTCAAGGGCAGATCGATGCCTGCCGTTTGTTCGCACTGCATGAACGGCGTGCCGCCTTGCGCGTTTCCGAAAATCAGCAATGTTGTCGGGCGTAGCGTTTGGCCGATCTTGCTTGCCCCGGCGGCATGATCGATGCGCGCAAACACGGTCAGGCCGCGCTGCTTGACGGTTGCTTCCAGCCTGTCCATGGTTTCGGCGACGCTGCGCGAACTCTTCACGGCAACAAGGCCTTCCGCTGCCGATGCAAGTGATGAATACATGGCCAGCACTGCCGCAAGCACAAGTGGTATCAGTTTCATGATGTTCTCCTCTTGAATGTTGTTGATCGACGATGGCGCCCGGCCGCCCGACATGTGGTCGTTTTCAGATCCAGTAATTTCCCTGCCACGCCCCGCGCACGAAGTCGATCTCGACCCGCTTCGGCGCGATCTTGCGGACGTTGGGCGTATCGAGTTCGATCTCGGGCTGGCGGCCCAGGCGGTCTGCGACTTCGAACGAGCAGGCGGTCGAGGTGACGGGACGGAAGAAGACGGCGAGTTTGTCGCTGACTGCGACGGTGTTGCGTTGCGGTGGCGCGTCATGGAAGTGGACGAACTTTTTCACCAGGCAGGAGAAGTAGAGTTCCAGTTCGACCACCAGCGGCTGGGTGCGTTGTGCCAGTTCGCGGGCGGCGGATTTGCTCCATTGCACCGAGACGGGCCTGCCGTTGATCTCTACCATGTTGTTGAATTCGGACATCGCAAACATCGCTTTCTTTCCCTCTCCCTACCCATGAACCTCATATTTTCCGGAGGGTGGGCACGTTTCCTGTGCCCACCCTACGTTCTGCTTTTGTAGGTTGGGTTAGCCCGCAGGGCGTAACCCAACGATGGATATAAAGCGCATGTTGGGTTACTTCCGTCGGTGGTGAGCGTGTCGAACCATGAAACCGCTAACCCAACCTACAAAAACCACAAGAACTCACAGCACATGCGGCGCGATCTGTTCCACCATCGCGCCGATCAGGTCGGTGTCGCAGCCCGGGGCGAGCACGGCGGCGTCTCCCACCACGCCGGTCATTTCCAGTTTGCGTTCGTCGCCGTGTTTGCTCAGGCGCGATTCGCCGCCGCAGCAGTGGCAATACACATGGTCGCCGTCGCGCAATGAACCGGGGATCGCCAGCGGCGCGCCGCAGCCGCACTGGAACAGCGGCAGGCCGGGTTCGCTGTGGCCGTGGATGTGCGCCAGCTGGTCGGTTCCGCCCAGTGACAGGAAGTGCTTCGCCAGCGGGGCATCGAATTGGCTGCCCAGTTCGTCGCCGATGATGGCGAGCGCCTTTTCCATCGGCATGCCTTGGCGGTAGGCGCGCGTGCTGGTCATCGCGTCGAAGGCGTCGGCGATGCTGACGATGCGCGCGACCTCGGGGATGACCTCGCCCGCGAGTCCGTTCGGGTAGCCTTTGCCGTCCGGGCGCTCGTGATGGCCGACCACCGCTTCGAAAGCAAGATTCGCCAGCGGATGGCTGGACAGCAAACGGCCTCCCACCGTGGGGTGCGTCTTGATGACATCGTATTCGCCATCGGTCAGCCGGTCCGGCTTGTTGAGGATGGAATCGGGCACACCGACCTTGCCGAGGTCGTGCAGAAAGCCGCCGACCTCGCACAGCGCGATGTCGCGTCTGGATAGTCCCGCCTGCTGCGCCAGCAGCTTGGAGAATTGCGACACGCGCCACAGATGGCCGCCGGTGTAGGGATCGCGCGCCTCGACGATCATCGACAGACCGAGCAGCGTGTTGAGCAGGGATTCTTTTTCGGACATGTGTGCCTCCCTTAATTTCAGATCGTCATTAGAAAAAACCGTCATTCCGGCCAGTTCTCTATCCAACTTCCCCCCGGAGGGGGAAAGCGCACTCGCCGACGGCGTGGGCGAACAGCGGGAACAGCAAGGTCAACATCGCGAATAGTTTCTTGAAGTGGATATTGAATGGTTCGATGTCGATTAGTCGCAGCTATCTTCGTTTCCTTACAGATCGTTTTCAAGCTGTAAGGTTCGTCGATCTGGTACGACCAACGCACGTCACCGTCGTCAATGTGACTTCCCCAATTCGATACAGGAGACTGAAATGTCCATGATGTGCAAGATTAACGGCAGTTGCGAGGCCACGCCCGGCATGTGCGTGCATGAAAAGATGATGCTGGGGGCAGCGGTGTTGACTGCGCTCGGCGTCGCGGCCTACTGGTTGCTGGCTTGATACAAAAGGAGAACGAGATGAAACGCACCCGAATGATGCATACCCTGATCGCCTCCGGCGTGCTGAGCCTGTCCGTCGGCGGCATGGCGCTGGCCGCACCCTGTCGCGCCAACCCCTGCGCTCCGCGCAGTTCGCGCATGAACCCCTGTGCGGCGAAGAACCCCTGCGCGGCAGCCAATCCCTGCGCGGCCGCGATGGTGAAGATGGATGTCAAAGGCGTGATGCGCCCGGCCGACTATCGCCCGTACAAGGGCAAGCAGAAGGAACTGGTCGCCTATGGCAAGCAATTGTTCAGCGACACCCGCCTGAGCAGCAACGGCATGTCGTGCAACACCTGTCATCAGGATAACGCCGCATTCCAGGCCACCTTCGCCCAGCCTTACCCGCACTATGTGCAGATGACCGACGAACGCGCAGGGGTGAAGGCGGTGCATCTGGACGAGATGGTGCAGTTCTGCATGGTGGTGCCGATGGCCGCCAAACCGCTGCCCTGGAACAGCAAGAAGCTGGCCGCACTGACGGCTTACACGGGATCGCTGCAAAAAGGATTCCGCGCGGGCAACCCTTGCGCGGCAAAGAATCCCTGTGCTGCCCGCAATCCTTGCGCTGCGAAAAGTCCTTGCGCGGCGGCCAATCCCTGCGCAGCGAAAAACCCTTGTGCGGCGACACGGCACTAAAGCCAACATACCCCACTGCACCCGCCCTCACCCGGCGGGTGCTTTGCATTTCTGCGGGTGCTACCATGCGGCAGCGCCATGCCCACCATCCGGAGCCTGAATGAGTGCCATCGATCCAGAAACCCTGCAACAGCACCGCAGCTACCTCCTGCGCTACGCGATGCTGCAACTGCGCGATCCGCATCTTGCGGAGGATGTCGTGCAGGAGACGCTGATCGCCGCCATCGAGAGCCAAGCCAAGTTCGCCGCTCAGTCTTCTCCGCGCACCTGGCTGGTCGGCATCCTCAAGCACAAGATCATGGATCTACTGCGCAAGCGCGCGAGAGAGCCACAGTTGGACGTAGCAGACGGAGAAGACGAGAGCGAACTGGTCGATGCCCTATTCAAGGCGAACGGGCGCTGGGCCGATCCGCCGCAGACCTGGGCCGACCCGGAACAGTCGCTGGAGAACGCCAACTTCTGGAACGTGTTCGAGCAATGCAACCAGCGCATGCCGCTCAACACCGCGCGCGCCTTCATGATGCGCGAGTTCATGGACATGTCGACCGAGGAAATCTGTCAGGAACTGGCCATCTCAACGACTAACTGCTGGGTGATCCTGCACCGCGCGCGGCTGGCGTTGCGCGAGTGTCTCGATCTGAACTGGTTCGGAAACGCGAGGTGACCATGCTGGACTGCAAACACAACACTGAACTGCTGTCGCAATCCTGCGACCGCCCGATCACGTTGCGCGAACGCATGGCGATGCGCATGCACCTGCTGATGTGCCGCGGCTGCCGCAACTTCGAGAAGCAGCTGGCCTTCATCCGCAAGGCCGCGCGCGAACTGCCGCGCAAACTATAGGCCGACTCCGATGACAGAACCGAATGCCGCGCCGCATATCAACGACTTCCTGCGCCGCCTGCATCTCGGCTCCGAGGTGTACTACGTCGGCCAGTTGTGCGACGCCTGGCACATGTCCACGCCCGGCGGCTCCGATGCCACCACCTTCCATCTGGTGTGCATCGGCGAGGCGTGGATACACATGCCGGACGGCACGAAGCCGACGCGAATGACGGCCGGCGACATCGCCTTCTTTGCGCACGATGCGGCGCACGCCTTCGGCGCCCAGCCCGTCATCCCGCAGCAACCCTTCGATTATTCGCACCCCGCGCCGCTGGACAAGAACGCGCCCGGCGCCGGCCTGCTGTGCGGCCACCTGAGGCTGCCCGCGCATATCCGCCGCCTGCTGCTCGCCTCGTTCCCGGACTTCATGCTGATCCGCCCGGATAAAAGCCCCGTGGGGCGGCAGATGCGCGACCTGATCGAGATGATGACCGAAGAGGCGACGCAGAACGACCTCGGCGTGACCGCGATCCTGGATCGCCTGTCGGACATGCTGTTCCTGTATGTCATCCGTCATGCGCTGCATCAGCAGCCGAACCTGTCACCCTTGCTGGCGGCATTGTCGGACGAACACCTGCGCCCTGCCGTATCGGCCTTCATCGATGCGCCCGCCGAAAGCTGGACGGTGGAGCGCCTCGCAGGGCTGGCCTGCCAGTCGCGCTCCGCGTTCTCGGAGCGCTTCACGCAACTGGTCAGGATGCCGCCGATGGAGTTCGTCGCGACCTGGCGCATGCAGATGGCGGCCGCCATGCTGGCGGACGAACGCGCCAACATGCTGGATATCGCAATGAAGTGCGGCTACGAGTCCGAAGCCGCGTTCCGCAAGGCATTCAAGCGCATTATCGGCACCCCGCCCGGGAAAGTCCGCGGCCACGGCTCCAGTATCGCCTGATATTCCGCACTCCGCTCCCGCGCCGTAAACGCTCCAGCATTTACGGCGCAGAAATTTGCGCTTATCTGGACGAATAGACACAAATCCCGCCTTTACAGTCATAGCCCCTGAAATAGCAATTCACGAGAATAAGTCTCGGGCAGCACTTCCGCTGCCTGCTCAATTCTGGAGCTCATCGTGAATTCATTCGAACTGCACACTCGCAATTCCGCAGCGCCGGCGTTGGCCCCGATTCCCGGTGCCGCACAGAACACACGCGGGTACGAGCAAAACCTGTCGGCACATCTGACGGAATCCCCTGCTGCATTGAAGCCCTATGTGTGCCGCAAACATTAACTCGACACATCGGGAGACAAAAAATGTCAGGCATCACGATTTACACCAAAAAACATTGCTCTTACTGCGTCCAGGCCAAGGTGCTACTCCAAAGCAAGGAATATTTGTTCCATGAGATCAGCCTCGAAGCGCATCCGGAACTGCTGCTGGAAGTCATGGAGAGATCCGGACAACGCACCGTCCCGCAAATTTTCGTAGGCAACCAATCTGTCGGCGGCTTCACCGAGCTGTTCCAGAAAATATCGAACGGCGAGTTCGATGCATTAATTCAACCATCAACTTAACAATAACCGAGGAGCGATCATGAAAACGATATTTAATCCAATCAAAAAAACGGCACAAACCCTGGCCATGCTGGTGGCAATCACTTCGAGCGCCTGGGCCGAATTACCCAATCCCGGAATGACCATCGATCCTGCACGCACAGCGCTGGTCATCACCGATCCGCAGAACGACTTCCTGAGTCCCAAGGGCGTGACCTGGGGCGTGGTTGGCAAGAGCGTGGAGAAAAACGGGACGGTCGAGCATATCGAGCAATTGTTCAAGGCCGCCAAGGCAAATAATATTCCCGTGTTTGTCTCGCCGCATTACTACTACCAGCACGACCATCAGTGGAAATTCGAGGGCGCGCTGGAAACGCTGATGCACAAGATCGGCATGTTCGACCGCAAGGGCGCGTTGACCACGGAAGGCTTCAAGGATTCCGGTGCGGATTGGCTGAAGCAATACAAACCGTATATCGAAGACGGCAAGACCGTGGTGACCAGCCCGCACAAGGTATACGGCCCGGAGACCAATGATCTGGTGCTGCAACTGCGCAAACGCGGGATTGATAAAGTGATCCTCGCCGGCATGTCCGCCAACCTGTGTACCGAATCCCACTTGCGCGAATTTCTGGAACAGGGCTTTGAAGTCGCCGTGGTGACCGATGCCACCGCCGCAGCGCAACTACCGGAAGGGGACGGTTACGAGGCCGCGCTGGTAAATTTCCGCTACATGGCCAACACCACCTGGAATACCGCACAGGCTGTCGAGGAAATAGGCAAGAGCAAGTAGGCCGGCTTTAATGCCGGCCATTACCTGCCACTGACGGGAGATAAGTCTGGAATGAAAATTCAACCGGCGAATGCGGGCTATACCTCGTCAATCCAGAACAGGCACTGCCAAAAGAAGCAGATCAACCCACCCCACCACTTATGGAAATAACCTTATGAAAAGCATCAATCACTCTACGGCCTTGATCATAGGCGGATCAAGCGGGATGGGCCTTGCAACCGCGAGGCTGTTGCTGGAGCGCGACATTGCAACCGTCATTGTCGGCAGTTCACTGGAAAAGCTGGAAGCGGCAAAGCGCGAGCTTTCCGCATCCGGCAGTGTTGAAACCATTCAGGCCAACCTGTACGAGCAGGATGATGTGCAGCGTATTGTCTCGCTCGCCGAAAACCATGGCCGTCACATCAAATACCTGGTTAATGCAGCGGGATACTTCAAGCCAACATCATTCCTTGAGCACACTCCAGGGGACTACGACACTTATATGGGTTTGAACCGCGCTGCCTTTTTCATTTCGCAGGCAGTGGCAAAAAACATGAAGGCAAACGGCGGTGGCTCGATCGTGCATATAGGTTCGATGTGGGCCAAACAAGCGATCAAGGCCACACCCTCTTCTGCATATTCGATGGCGAAGGCAGGATTGCACGCACTCACGCAGCACATGGCGATGGAGTTGGCCGACCACAACATTCGTGTGAACGCTGTCTCGCCGGCGGTGGTGAATACGCCTATTTACAAGTCATTCATTGATCCGGGCAAGATCGTCGAAACACTCGCATCGTTCAACGCCTTTCACCCGATCGGAAGGATAGGCACACCCGAGGACGTGGCAAAAACCGTCGACTTTCTGCTGGCAGACGATGCGAGCTGGGTAACTGGCGCAATATGGGATGTCGATGGCGGGGTGATCGCCGGGCGAAACTGAACGCGCCGATGCGCGTGCCTGGCTCAGGTGACGAGCGTTTAGGATTGCAACAGGAAAGGGAAACAGATGTTGATATTCATGCGAAAGTTGCGGGGAGACGACATGCCGCTGCCACCGAGAGCGAGTCTGCAAGCTGTCGGCCTCGCGTGGCTGGGTGGTTTTCTGGCGATCGCCGTCCTCGCCGTTTTTTCGGACATGTACGCCGCAGCACTGCTGCTCGGCTCGTTCGGCGCATCATGTGTTCTGGTATTCGGCTACCCGGAGGTGCCATTCTCGCAGCCTAGGAATGTGCTGTTCGGTCACCTGATCAGCTCCGCAACAGGGCTGGCGTTCATGGCGCTGACAGGCCCGCACTGGTGGACGGTGGCCGGTGCCGTCGGCACCGCCATTGCGCTCATGATGCTCACCCGCACCGTCCATCCGCCCGCCGGCTCGAATCCCGTAATCATTTTTCTGGCCCAGCCAGGGTGGGGATTCCTGCTGTTCCCAACGCTGGCTGGAGCATGTCTGCTGATTGCCGTCGCACTGCTTTACAACAATGTGACGCGTGCAAGCCGCTATCCGAAATACTGGTAAACGACCTGGCCGCCGTGAACGGACACCACAAAATAAATGGCCCTTAGTTCAGCGCCTTGTCCGCACGCAGTCGCTCGACCGCGAGATCGACGAAACTGCGAATCTTCGCTGACTTGTGACGCCCTTCGCTGTGGATGACATGCACCGGCAGGTCGGTCCCTTCGTAGTCCCCGAGAACGGTTTTCAGTTCCCCCGAAGCAAGTTGCGGCGCTACCTGGTAGGACAACAGGCGCGTCAATCCATAACCTTGTCGCGCGGCCTCCAGCGCTCCGTCATTGGTATTTACAACGATGCGCGGCTGGATGCGCAGTGTTTGTTTTTCGCCGGCCGACTGAAAAATCCAGTCGTTCGTCGGCGAGAGTCCGCTCGACGCAACGAGGCGATGTTGTGCCAAATCATCCGGTGTCCGGGGAATTCCATGTTTTTCGAGATAGGCCGGTGCACCGACCACGACCCGGCGCACGCGCCCGACGCGGATGGCGCGCAGTGACGAATCCGGCAATTGGCCGATGCGGATGCCGACATCCATGCCCTCGTCAACCAGGTTCACGACACGATCGACAAACAGTGCCGACACCGTCGTTTGTTCGAAGGCCGACTGATACTCGGTAATGATCGGCATCACGCACAGCTTGCCAAAGAGCACCGGCGCCGTGACCGCCAATTGCCCGCGCGGCGTCGCATTGATGCCCGCTGCGGCGGCATCGGCCTCCTCCATCTCGATCATGATGCGGCGCGCGTCCTCAAGGTAGCGCGCCCCGGCTTCGGTCACGCGCACGACGCGCGTAGTCCGGATGAGCAAACGCACCCCCAGCCGTTCTTCCAGCGCCACCACGGCGCGCGTCACCGCTGGAGGTGACATCTTCAGGTGCCGGGCACCGCCGGCAAAACTTTCGGCTTCGGCAACGGCGACAAAGACGTTCATCAGGTGGAAACGGTTCATTATTGTTTCTCCAATCGGAATAATTAATTACATTCTATAGGTATTCTTGCTTTCAATCATCTTTGGCAAAGTGGCGACCGTCGGCAACACAGCGACACCCCAACCTCAACATCACGCAAAGGATGAATATCATGGCCCGCATCAACGTCGTCACCCACGAAACCGCCAACGCCGAACAAAAGGCGCTTTTCGACGCGATCCAATCGCAACTCGGCATCGTCCCAAACTTTCTCAAGGTGTTCGCCAACTCGCCGGATGCCCTCAAGGCATTCCTCGGCCTGCACGGCATCGCCAACGGCGGCAGCCTCGATCCCCAGACCCGCGAACGCATCGCCCTTGCGCTGGCGCAACAGAACGCCTGCGAATACTGCCTGTCGGCGCACACCGCAATCGGTCGCAAGGCCGGCCTCAACGGTGCCGAGATGGATGCCAACCGTGCCGGCACCAGCCAGGATGCCAGAGCCGCTGCCGCCGTGAGGTTCGCCCGGGCCATCAATGATCACACCGGCGACGTCACCACCGACGAACTGGACGAAGTTCGCAGCGCCGGCTACAGCGAGGCGGAAATCGTCGAGATCATCACTCACGTCGGCATGAACATCCTGACGAACCTCATCGGCAGGGCCAGCCGCGTCGAAATCGACTTTCCGAAAGTCGACTTGAAACTCGCCGCCTGAGAACGAGGCGATGGCGGAAGGGAACCCTTCCGCCTACGAAAGGAGACATCCATGGCCAACGCATTTTTCCATACTGCGTTCACACCGAACGTCAAGGCCGTGCAGACCCGCATGGGAAGCCGCGAGGCCTATGGCCTCCATGAGCAGGGCCCGGTGGAAGAACCCGAACTTGGTCCGAACGAGATCGCCTTCATCGAGGCGCGCGACAGTTTTTATCAAGGATCTGCAGGCGAAACCGGCTGGCCCTATGTCCAGCATCGCGGGGGGCCTGCCGGCTTCCTCAAAGTACTCGACGCACACACCGTCGGCTACGCCGACTTCGCCGGAAACCGTCAGTACATCTCGACGGGCAACCTCGCCGGCGACAACCGCGTCAGCCTGTTCCTGATGGACTACCCGCACCAGACCCGGCTGAAGATATTCGGCCGGGCGCAGGTGATCGACGAGGACAGCGATTCCGGACTGCTGGCACGTCTGGACAATCCCCATTACCGGGCGCGCGTTGAGCGCGGCATTGTCATCCGTATCGAGGGCTTCGACTGGAACTGCCCGAAGTACATCACCCCCCGCTATACGGAAGGCGAAGTCGTGCAAAGGATCAAGCAGGCCACGTCGGCGCTGGCAGCGCAGGCTTCGCGGCAGAACGCACGGCCTGAGGAAGCGCTCGGCAACGGCGCGCTTGCGCTCACGGTCACCGGTGTCCGCCAGCTGACCCCGCGCATCCGCGCCTACGAACTGCATGCCGAAGACTGGGGCGACCTGCCGCCGGCTGAGGCCGGCGCACACCTCGATGTGCCGGTGCGTCTTGTCGACGGATCGGTGGTCACGCGACAGTACTCGCTCGCGGCGGATCCCAGACACCGCGACATGTACGAGATCGCCGTGCTCCGCGAGAGCGACGGACGCGGCGGCTCGCGGGCGATCCACGAGACCTGGCAGATCGGCACGCGGCTGCGCGTCGCACCGCCGGCCAACCACTTTCCGCTGCACGCCGATTCGCGCCCTGCGGTGCTGATTGCCGGCGGGATCGGAATCACGCCGATCAAGGCCATGGCACAGGCACTGAAGCGGCGCAACGTACCGTTCGAACTGCACTACACGGGGCGGTCGCTCGCTGACATGGCCTACCGCGACCGGCTCGCAGTCGAATTTACGAACGGCTATTTCACCTATTTCAGCCGCGTGCCGGGCCACCGACGCCTCGATGTTGCCGAAGTGATGGAGCATGCTGCCGTCGGCGCCGTGTTCTACGTCTGCGGCCCGGTCGCGCTGATCGAGGCTGCGCGCACGGCCGCAAACCGGCTGGGTATCGCACCGGAGCGGGTGCAGCAAGAGTCGTTCTATTAACGTGAATCGAGCGGGATCTTGTCCCTCTCGCCCGCTTGCGGGATAACCAGCGACTTGGCCGCGGGCGCATCGTCGCCGTTCCGCCGGACAAGGTTCGCGGCCGACCCGCCGCAACACATCTCTGGATGATCGGACATAAATCCCGCTCTGGCAGTCATGGAGACCTCCCCTCCGAATCCTGACAATGGATTCCAGCAACTCGTCCCGTTGCTTAACCAATTTCAGGAGATCATCGTGAGTACATTCAAGCTGCATACCATCGGCTCTGCCCCTGCGGCATCCGCCCCCATCCTCGAAGAGGCCAACAAAGGCCTGGGCTTCATCCCCAACCTGTATGCCAACCTGGCCGAGTCGCCTTCGACCCTGAAAGCATACAAGCAACTCGGCGCCCTGCTCGAACAGAGTGCCTTCACCCCCGAAGAGCAGCAGGTCATCCTGATTGCCGTCAGCGTCGAGAACAACTGCTCATATTGCGTGGCGGCTCACTCGTTCATTGCCAAGAACATGGTCAATGTCGCCGGCGAGGTTGTCGCGGCACTCCGCAATGACCAGGCGCTTTCAAGCCCCAAGCTGAATGCGCTGTCCCTGTTCGCAAAGGCTGTCGTGCGTGAGCGCGGCTGGGTCGCCGACAGTCAGGCGCTCAAGGATTTCTTCGCCGCCGGCTACGGCCGCCAACATGCGCTTGAAGTCGTGCTGGGCGTCACCATGAAGACCCTGAGCAACTACGCCAACCATTTGATGGATACGCCGCTGGATGTCGTATTCGCCAGCGAAGAATGGGAAGCGACAAGCAAGGCCGCGTGCTGCGGGCATTAATCCGGGAGGGGTAATTCGCACGCGAAGTTTGTGTGTGGTCGCCACTCAAGGGCATCAGTTCAAATTCAACCAATGAAAGGAAATCAATCATGCCACTCGTACAAATCAAGGGGATCAGCGGTTATCTGTCCATCGAGCAAAAACAGGAAATCATCCGCAAGGTCACCGATGCCGTGCTGTCGGTGGAAGGCGAAGGCCTGCGCTCCGTAACCTGGGTGCTGATCGAGGATGTTCCATCCGGCGCATGGGGCGTGGGGGGTACGCCTGTCAGCTCGGACGATCTTCGTGCGATGAGCAAGGCCTGATTCTCGATGGCGTCCGAGGTGCAGTCGGCGAAGGCCGCCATCAATCAGTTCACGTCCCGCAAGGCATGTCCCTGCGGGATGTCTCAACCGAATCGAAGAAGGGAATTATCATGAATCTGATCAAGTCGATTTTCATCAGCAGTTACATGATGCTGATCATGGGTGTCACGGCATATTCTGGCTGGATGCTCTATCAAGGCGATAACTCACTGTCCTGGGGCGGAGCGATGCTGACTTCACTACCGATGTTGATGGTGCTCAGCCAGCTCATGATGCTGAAAAACACCGCGCGAACCAGCGTCCACTTCCCCGTTCCGAACCTCCTCGGCGCAAGCGGCGTACTGCTTTCCGCATGGGCATGGATAAACATGGATGCGGATATTCTTGCTCCCGCCCTGTCCATGATTGCCTGGGCTGGCTTCTGGCTTTATGCCTACTGGTTTTCGACCTTCGGCGGACGACAGCCGAGCATGAAAATGATCGTGGGAAACAAGCTGCCAAAATTCAGCGTTCGCGGAACCGATGGCGCTTTCGTCACCTCGTCGCAATTGACCGACAAGCCGGCAATCCTGATTTTCTATCGCGGCAACTGGTGCCCGTTGTGCATGGCTCAAATCAAGGAGCTCGTTGCACACTACAAGGAAATCTCCGCGCTCGGCGTGCGGGTTGCGATGATCGCCCCGCAGCCGCACAGCAACACTGTTGAGTTGGCGAACAAATTCGATGTGAAGTTCGACTTCCTGACCGACGAAGGCAATGCCGCCGCGCGCGCGCTCGGGATCGAGAATCCGAACGGCATACCGATGGGAATGCAGGCGCTCGGGTACGACAGCGAATCGGTTCTTCCGACGGTCATCATCACCGATCGTGACGGCAAGATCGTCTGGACTCACGAAACCGACAACTACCGCATTCGTCCGGAACCGGATCTTTATCTCGACATCCTGCGCAGATACGGCGTGGTGGCCGGAGCCTGACAGGAATTCGGCGTTGACGGATGGCGGCCGATTGGGCGCAGCTGCGACAACATGGTTCGCCCCGTCTTTTCCAGGGAAATGAAAATGATGGAGACCAAGCAATGAATCAAACTTCGCATAATTCGACGGATGCATCTCTGGCCATTCTTCACGAGATCGGCCGTTCGTTCGGGTGCATTCCGAATCTCTTCCAGGCCTATGCAAAACATCCCCCTTTGCTGCAAGCCAACTGGAACAAAGTTAAGCAGTTGCTGCTGAACGGCAAGATGGCCCGCCTTCCCAAGGAGGTCATCGCGCTGCTCGTGTCGCATGACAACGGCTGCAGCTATTGCATCGCGGCACATTCCGCCGCCCTGAAAAGCATGGGCGTGGGCGAGCGCCAGATCGAAGAGATGATTCAGGGCAACCTCGCACCCCATTTGCACAAACGGGATATCGAGCTCGTTCTCTTCGCCCGCAAGGCCAACCAGCGTCACCATGACATCGACAAGGATGAAATCGACAGACTGGTCTCCTCGGGATACACGGAAGCCGAAATCGTCGAGGCACTGGGCGTCATGGAACTGTTCGCCGGATTCAACCGCTTCGCCAGAGCCATGAAGATCGAGGTGGACTTCTGATGCGCAGTGAAGAGCGGAACAATGGATATAACCGTCTGGCAGTAATACACCCATGCAGATACAGAACTGTGGACGATCAGACATAAATCCCGCTCTCGCGATCATGGAGGCGGCAACATAACTTCCTGATAATAGACTACGACAGCGACACGGTGATGCCCCCTCGTCATCACCGACCACAACGACAGGATATTGTGGGCGCACGAGACGGACAACTACCGGGTGCGCCCCGAGCCGGACACTTTTCTGGGAGTGCTGTGCATGCATGGCGTAGTCGCGGCATGAATCCAACATCAAGGAGATACAGCATGAGCAAGAAAGTATTACTCGCCCGACCGCACGCATTCATCGTGGCTGAGATGCGCCCGTTCCTGGAACGCAGCGGCTACCAGCCGACCCGGCTGGAAAGTCTGGACGACATGCAGTCCGGCAAGCTGGGCACGTTCAGCGGCGCGATCATCTCGACGGCGGTGGTGTCGTCCATCGCGGCCAAACCGGCAGAGGTGTTCGCCGCATTGCGCCAGCACTATCCGTCTCTGCCTGTGATGTTCGCCGGACTGACCGGATTCGATTCCACCCTGCCCACGATACAGCGCATCGTGCGTGACGTGCATCCCGGCGCGACCATCCTGCCTTTCAATGGCAGCACTGAGCAAAACACCCGTCTGGGGGAGCGCGACGTGTTCCTGTTCCTGAACAAGGAGGACATTACGAACGGCGCCGCAGAAAACATCCTGCGCCGTCATTTCCGCTAGGCACGCGCCATGGCTTTGATACGCCTGCTCCGCATCGCCGGTCGCCGCCGGATCGCGCTACCTGCCTTGAAGGTGGCGCTGGTGGTCGGCACCCTGCTCAATCTGGTGAATCAGGGCGGGAATCTGCTGGAGGGTATGCCGCTCAATGCGACGCAGATGCTGCTGAACTATCTCGTGCCTTTCTGCGTATCCAGCTACAGCGCCGCGCGCAACGAGCTGCAGCGTTGCGACGGACAGGACTGAACTCCCGCTCCATCCTGCCTTGTAAGGTCTTCGCTGTATTGACCGACCAACGGTCGCATCGTATTACTTACTTTCAGGAGAACGTCATGCCCAGAGCCATCTGGAACGACCAGGTCATCGCCGAAGCGCCCAGCAACGAGATACACCGCGTGGAAGGCAACGTCTACTTTCCGCTGTCTGCAGTGAAGCGCGAGTTCCTGCGGGACAGCGAAACGCACACGCACTGCTTCTGGAAAGGCGAGGCCAGTTATTACGACGTGGTGGTCGACGGCAAGGTGAACGAGGATGCCGCCTGGTATTACCCCGAACCGTCCGCGATGGCGGCCCGCATCAAGGATTACGTCGCGTTCTGGCACGGCGTCAAGATAGAGGACTGACGAGACGATGGATGAACTGATCGAACGTTACCGCGCGGTGCGCGCGCGCACGGAAGCACTGTGCGGGCCGCTGGAGATCGAGGATTTCTGCATCCAGGCGATGGAGAACGCGAGTCCGCCGAAGTGGCACCTGGCGCATGTCAGCTGGTTCTTCGAGATGTTCATCCTCGTGCCCTATGCGCAACAGTACCGCATGCTGCGCGAGGAATACGCGCACCTATTCAATTCCTATTACGAAACGGCGGGCACGTTCTTCCCGCGCCCGCAGCGCGGCATGCTGTCGCGGCCGACGGTAGACGACGTGTACCGCTATCGCCGCCATGTCGATGCCGCGCTGCTGGAACTGCTGGCGCAGCCGCCGGAACAGCATGTGACCGACATCCGACAGCGGGTGCAATTGGGGATCGAGCACGAGATCCAGCATCAGGAACTGCTGCTGATGGACATCCGCTACAACTTCTCCATCAACCCGCTGCACCCGGTCTATCACGAGATCGCGTTGCCACCCGCCGCGCCGCTGCCCGCAATGGGCTGGCAGGATTTTTCTGCAGGCATCGTAGAGATCGGCCACAACGGTGACGGCTTCGCCTATGACAACGAGCGTCCCCGGCACAAGACTTACGTGCAGGATTTCCGTCTCGCCACTCGGCTGGTCAGCAATGCGGAATATCTGGCCTTCATCGAAGACAGCGGCTACGACCGCGTCGAGCTGTGGCTGTCCGATGCGTGGCGCGCGCTCAAGGAACAAAGCTGGCAGGCGCCGCTATACTGGTTCAAACAAGACCGCGCCTGGCTGCATTTCGATCTAACCGGTGCGCATGCACTGCGTCTGGATGAGCCGGTGTCGCACCTGAGTTATTACGAGGCTGACGCCTATGCGCGCTGGGCGGGCAAGCGGCTGCCGACCGAGGCAGAATGGGAACATGCCGCCGGCACGCAGACCATCGCCGGCAACTTCCTCAACAACGGCCTGTATGTGCCGCAGCCTGCGCAACATTCCGGCATGACCCAGATGTTCGGCGACCTGTGGGAATGGACGCAGAGCGCCTACCTGCCCTACCCCGGCTTCAAGCCGCTGCCCGGCACGCTGGGCGAATACAACGGCAAGTTCATGTGCGACCAGATGGTGTTGCGCGGCGGATGCTGCGTCACCGCGCAGGATCACATGCGCGCCAGCTACCGCAACTTCTTCCGGGCCGCAGACCGCTGGATGTTCTCCGGCCTGCGTCTGGCGGAGGACATCTGATGCGCAACGAATCCCCCACCCCTGCGCAGGTTCTGGGCGAGGACGATTTTCTCTGCAGCGTGCGCGAAGGTCTGCGCAGTCGCCCCAGGAGTATCCCGCCGAAATACTTCTACGACGCGCACGGCTCGCAGCTGTTCGACCTGATCTGCACCACGCCGGAGTATTACCCCACGCGCACCGAGACCGCCATCCTCGAACGGCACGGCGCGGAGATGGCCCGGATGATAGACACCTCCAGCACATTGATCGAGCTGGGCAGCGGCAGCGCGATCAAGACGCCGTTGATCCTGCAGCATCTGGCGCACGATGCCGTGTATGTGCCGATCGACATCTGCGAACCGCATCTGCTCAACAGCACGCAACGTCTGCAAACGAGGTTCCCCGCGCTGAAAATGCAGCCGCTGTGCGCCGACTACCATCAACTGCCCGGCCATGCGATCAAGCGTCATGCGGGTCGGCGACAAGTGGTGTTCTTTCCCGGCTCCACCATCGGCAACTGCACACCGGACGAAGCCGTGCAGTTATTGAAGCGCGTCGCCGCGCTGGTCGGCCCCGGCGGTGGATTGCTGATCGGCGTGGATGCGAAGAAATCGACCGAGACGCTGAATGCCGCCTACAACGATGCCGCCGGTCACACTGCCGCGTTCAATCGCAACCTGCTGACGCGCATGCAAAGCGAACTCGGCGCGCAACTTGATGTGGATCAGTTCGCACATCATGCGTATTACAACGAGACGCATGGACGCATCGAGATGCATCTGGTCAGCCGCTGCAAACAAGCGATACGACTGAACGGGGAATCGTTCGAGTTCGACGAGGGCGAGAGCATCCACACCGAGAACTCCTACAAGTACACCGCGCAGGAATTCCAGCAACTGGCGCGCACGGCGGGCTGGCACCTGCAATCGACCTGGCACGACGCGCACGAATTGTTCAACGTGCACTACCTCAGCCAGTCCGCCGTAGAGCCGCTGAAGCTGGCGCGCTGAGCGACGATCTTGACCCGCCTCTGCCTCGCCGTCTACACCACGCTGACCTTGATCGCCTTCGCGGGCAATTCGTTGTTCTGTCGCATGGCACTGAAGGAGACCGCCATCGACGCGGCCACCTTCACCAGTGTGCGCCTGTTGTCCGGTGCGGCGATGTTGTGGCTGCTGATGCGCTGGCAACGGCAGTTGCCGCTGGCGCACGGCAGCTGGCGCAGCGCGACTGCGCTGTTCATCTATGCCGTCGCCCTCTCCTTCGCTTACCGCAGCATAGACACCGGCGCTGGCGCGCTGATGCTGTTCGGTGCTGTACAGGCGACCATGCTCATCGCCGGTTTCATCGCGGGCGAACGCATGACGACCATCCAGAGCGCGGGCTTCGTCGCGGCGATGATCGGACTGGTGATATTGGTATCGCCGGGTGTGGAGGCACCCTCGGTGCTGGATTCCCTGTTGATGCTGGCGAGCGGCGTCGCCTGGGGGATGTATTCGATGTTCGGCCGCGGCCAGACCAACCCTGCCGCCGCCACTGCCGGCAACTTCCTGCGCGCCGCGCCGATGACCGTCGCGCTCTCGCTGCTGGCCTTGCCTTGGCTGCGGCTGGATATGCAAGGCGTGCTGTATGCCGTGCTCTCCGGCGCGGTGACCTCGGCGCTGGGCTACGTGCTGTGGTATCGCGTGCTGCAACACATGCGCGCGATGACGGCCTCGACGGTGCAACTCGCCGCACCAGTGATTGCCGCCGTCGGCGGCATCCTGCTGCTGGGCGAAGCGCTCACGCGCGATCTGCTGGTGTCGTCGGTGTTGATACTGGGCGGGATCTGGCTGGTGCTGCGTTACGGCAGGAGGTGACTCAGCCGCGCAGTGCGGCAGCAATATTCTCCAGCGCCTGTTTGATCACGTTGCGCGGTGCGCCGATGTTCATGCGCATGTGGCCGCTGCCTTCTGTCCCGAACATGGCTCCCGGACTCAAACCCACGCCCGCCTTCTGCACGAAAAAATATTTCAACTGTTTGTCGTTCAATCCCAGCGCGCGGCAATCCAACCACAGCAGGTAAGTCCCTTCCGGCTCGATCATCCTGATCTGCGGCAATTGCTGTTGCAGGAATTCGCGCACCATGTCGCGCGTCACGGCGAGATAGTCCAACAGCGCATCCAGCCAGGGGGCGCCCTCGCGATACGCGGCTTCGAATGCAGCGATGCTGAACGGGTTGCTGGCGCTGACGTGCAAGGTCTCGAAAGCCTGCGTGATGGCTTTGCGATCCGACGCTTCCGGTACGACGAGCGCGGACAGGCCAAGGCCGGGGATGTTGAAGGTCTTGCTGGGTGCTGCGGCGGTGACGATCTTCACCTTGTCGTTCAGTGTGGCCAGCGGCAGATGCTGGTAGCCGGGGTAAATTAGGTCCGCGTGTATCTCGTCCGACACCACGGCGATGCCATGTCTCTCGCACACCGCCAGCAGCGCCTGCAACTCTTTGCGCAGCCACACGCGACCGACCGGGTTGTGCGGCGAGCACAGGATCAGCAGGCGTCCGCCCTCTTCCGCACAGCGTTCCAGATCGTCGAGGTCGAAACGGTAGCGCCCGCCTTCCAGCTTGAGCGGATTGGTCAGCAGCCTGCGCCCGCAGGTCTGCGGCGCGGCAAGGAACGGCGCGTACACCGGCGGCTGCACGATCACGCCGTCGCCGGGCTGTGTCAGCGCCATGATGCAGGCATGCAATGAAGGCACGACACCGGGACAGAACAGGATGGATGCGCGTTCGATGCGCCAGCCATGGCACGTATCCAGCCAGAGCATCAGCGACTCGTACAGCGATTCCGGATAGATGGTGTAACCGAACACGGGATGCGCGGCGCGTTGCGTCAGCGCGCGCTGCACCGCCTCCGGCACCGCAAAATCCATATCGGCCACCCACAGCGGGACGACGTCTTCCCGGCCGAACACCTCGCGGCGCGCGTCGTACTTGAGACTGGATGTGCCGTCGCGCCGAATGACGCGATCGAAATTGTTCTCAATTGGTTCTTTGGGCATCTTGAGCCGCCTGTGAATGTTCATGTCCCGCACTCGTTACCGGATGCTGGATTCGATTGCACCCATGCGGTCAGACTACAACCCACTCTTCGGCATATCGGCCAGAAACCGCCTGCCGGCGCGCAGCAGGCGTTTTTCCCGAACGGGGACTCCGCCTTATCCGTTCACATCCGTCCCGCCCTCCGGCTCAAGCGGAGCCATGTGCGAAACCAATACCTTGTCCACCCGGTTCTTGTCCATGTCCATCACTTCGAAACGGCAGCCGGCCACCTCGAAATGATCGGCCGCCGTGGGGATGCGGCCCAGCACGTACATGACGAAACCGCCCAGGGTGTTGAAGGCGTTCTCGTCCTCGCCGGGCAAGTCTTCGCAGACTTCCAGTACGGACTTCAGGCGCTCTATGGTCACGCTGCCGTCGATCAGCAAAGAGCCGTCTTCGCGTTCGATGATGTCCTGCTCCTCGGGCGTATCGGAAGAAGGCAGCTCCCCGACAATCGCGGTCAGCACATCGGTCAGCGTGACCAGCCCTTGCAGCTCGCCGTATTCATCGACGATCAGCGCGCATTGCTGGCGCGACTTGCGGAAGTTCTCCAGCAGGTGCGTGGTGGACACGCCTTCCGGCACATACAGCGGCGGACGCAGGTACGGATCGATCTGCAACGGCTTGCCCGTCAGCGCGTCCTTGAGGATGTCCGCCGTGCGCAATATCCCGACGATATGGTCCAGCCCGTCGCGACACACCACCAGACGGGTGTAGGGGCTCTCGGCGATGCGGTCGCGAATCGCCGTTTCGGGTTCGGCCAGGTCGAGCAGATAGATGTCGGTGCGATGCGTCATGATCGCGCCTATGCGCTGGTCGTCCAGACGCAGCACATTGGACACGATGGCCTGTTCGCTCTGGTGAAACACGCCCGCCTCCGAGCCCTGCTCCATCAGCACCTTGATTTCCTCGTCGGTGACGGGCGACTCCTCCTTGCGGGAAGCGCCCATCAAACGCAGCAGGAAGCCGGAAGAGGCCGAAAGCAACCAGACCAGGGGGCCAGCCAGACGCGACAGCACATTCATCGGCGGCGCAATGAAGGAGGCGGTTTTCTCGGGGGCCAGCAGGCCCAATTGTTTGGGCACCAGTTCCCCGACGACGACGGAGAAGTAGGTCAGGCCGATCACGACGACCGTCAATGCGATGCCTCGCGCATAGGGTTCGATCAGCGAGAAATCGGCCAGCCAGAGCGTCAGCGGATCGGCGAGCGCGGTCTCGCCGATTGCGCCGCTCAGGATGCCGACCGTGGTAATGCCGACCTGTATCGTGGAAAGAAAAGTGGCGGGTTCGTTGCTGAGCGCCAGTGCCGACTGCGCTCCGGGGCTATCGTCATCCGCCAGTTTTTGCAGACGCGCCTTGCGGGAAGAGACCACGGCGATTTCCGACATCGCCAATATGCCATTGAGAAGAATGAGAAACAGAAGTAAAACTAAATCCATTGCAAAGCCGCCCATCGCCGTCAGGCGCGCGACCCAGGGGTTTATGACCGGCGCATTCTATCACCTGCGAGCCACTCCGGCCCGCCCCGGCAGACGGCTAGTCGATCTGTCCGGTCTCCGCGTACCGGCAATAAGTCTCGCGGATGAACAACGTGGCGATCAGCCCCATCAACGAGAACGCGAGCAGGATCGCGATCCCGCCCTGATAGTCGCCCAAGCCCAACGGTGCGCTGGGCGAACCGGCATGCGCATGATCTATGGCCCAGCCGACCAGCGGCTGCATGATGGCCGTGCCGAGGAAGGCACCGACGTTCACCACGCTGGTGGACATGCCGGAAAGCGCAGGGGGATTCACTTCCTTGGCGCAGGACCAGCTCAGCGTGAAGCTGGGCGCGAACAGTCCCATCGCGAAGAACAGCGAGTAACTGGCGACAGCGCCCAACTCCACACCAAACAACAAAGGCAACCAGCACAGGCTGTACGCCAGCGCGCCGGCGATCATCAGCGGCTTGCGTCGCCCGATGCGGTCCGAGAGCGTACCGATGAAGAATGCGCCGATGGCGAATCCGGCCAGCAGCAAGGTGGTGTGGTCGGTGGCGGCGGCCCGATCCATGCCGTAGGCATCGCGCAGGAACGGCACGGCCCACAGTCCGCCGAAGGCAAACAGCGATCCTGCAATCCCCATGTTCACCCACAGCCCCGGCCAGGTCGCGCGATTTTTCAGCACGATCAGCAGGCCGTCGTACCAATGCCCCTCGTGGGGCGGATGCGCGGCCTTGCCGTCGAGTTCTCGCAGGCTGGGCAACCCGGCCTCGCCCGGATGGTTGCGCACCAGCCGCCATGCCAGCAAAGCGAGCAGCAGCGAAAGCACGCCGACCGCGACGAACGCGGTGCGCCATGAGACATAAGTCAACGCCCAAGCCAGCGGCGCAGCGGCCAACAGCGAGCCCATATTGCCCAGCAGTATGGTCGCGCCCGTCATGGTGGCGAAATGGCGGTCGTGGAACCATGCGGCGTTGAGCTTGAGCAGCGCGATGAAGGTGACCGACACGCCCAGCCCGACCAACAGTCGGCCAGTGGATGCTATCGCCAGCGTGTCCGCCATGCCGAACAGTATCGAGCCTATGCTCGCAATTAATCCGCCGATGACCACCACGCGACGCGAACCCAGCGTATCGACCAGAACCCCGGTGGGAATCTGCATCAGCATGTAAACGTAGAAATACGTCGCGGCCAGTCCGCCCAGTTCCGCGCCGCTGGCGTGGAAGGCCTGCTGCAAATCGCCGGAAATTGCGGCAGGCGCGAAGCGATGGAAGAAGGACAGGACATACGCCAGCCCGACGATGAAAAAGGTCGTCCAGCGCAGGCGAACGAGAGAATTAACGTAAGGCACGTACAGGAAAGTGCGGCGACATAGGAAAAACTGCGATCAGTGACCGCGCAACGCGATCACCACGACCGCGACCAGCACCGCCAGGATGATGAGTTCGATGAACAAGGATGCGACGCGATCAACTGCGCGAGGAGGCGATGCGGGTGCGGGTGTTGCTGCTTTCCATCCACTTCTTGATGCGGTTAGCGTCGCCGATACGGGTGCTCTTGCCCATGGAATTCAGCAACACGATGATGACCGGACGGTTATTGATCTTCGCTTCCATCACCAGACAGCGTCCGGCTTCGTTGATGAAACCGGTCTTGCTGACGCCGATGTCCCAAGACGCGTTTTTCACCAATGGGTTGGTGTTATTGAAACGCAATTCGCGACCGCCCCAGCCATCAACGGAATGCGATGCCGTGGTGGTGTATTGATGAATCAACTGGTATCGCCGCGCCGCCATCACCATCCTGGACAGGTCGCGCGCGGTCGAGACGTTGTCGCTATTCAGGCCGGTCGAGTCGTGGAACTGCGTGTCGTACATCCCCAGCGAGCGCGCCTTGGCGTTCATTGCCGCGATGGCAGCCGCAGTGCCGCCGGGGTAAGTGCGCGCCAGCGCCGAGGCGGCGCGGTTCTCGGAAGCCATCAACGCAAGCTTGAGCAACTCGCTGCGGGTGAAGGTCATACCGATGCGCAAACGCGAATGCGTGCCCTTGAGCGTATCCAGGTCCGCAACATCCACGCTCACTTCTTCGTTCAGCGGCAGATTGGCATCCAGCACCACCATCGCCGTCATCAGCTTGGTGATCGAGGCGATAGGCGCGACTGTGTCGGCATTCTTGGCGTACAGAGGGCGCAGGCTTTTTTCGTCCAGAATCAGCGCGATATTGGAGCGCAGCTTGGGTGTGGACGTGGCGCGGTGCATGGAGCCGGATAACTCGCGATCCAGCTGGAGGTGGTTGGCGTTGCGCTCAGCCCAAGCCATTTGCGAGACGAACGCGGAACCCAGCAGTAAAGTCGTCAGCAATCGTTTTTTCATTGAAACTCCCTGAAGCTTATTTTGGAAGATAAGCATATTTTCGGCAGGCGACAGGATACCTTTACACCTATATTAATCAATAGTCAGAATCGCTTATTTCTTCCTGTTTCTGAAGATTCCACATCTGAGCATACATCCGATCCTGCGCCAGCAGTTCGCGATGCGTGCCGCGTTCGACGATACGCCCTTGATCCATCACCAAAATCTGGTCGGCCTCAACCACCGTGGACAATCGGTGCGCGATGATCAGCGTGGTACGGTTTTGCGATATGGCGCGCAGTTCGGCCTGTATCGCCTTCTCGGACTTGGAGTCGAGCGCGGAAGTCGCTTCGTCAAAGATCAGAATCGCAGGATTCTTCAGGATCGCGCGCGCAATCGCCACGCGCTGCTTCTCGCCGCCGGACAGCTTCAACCCCCGCTCGCCGACCATACTGTCGTAACCTTGCGGCAGCGATTCGATGAAATCGTGGATATGCGCGGCCTGCGCGGCGGCGATGATCTCGTCGCGCGAGGCATCGGGACGACCATAGGCGATGTTGTAATAGATCGTGTCGTTGAACAGCACGGTGTCCTGCGGCACGATGCCTATCGCCGCGCGCAGGCTGGCCTGCGTCACCGCGCGGATGTTCTGTCCGTTGATCTGGATGCTGCCGCCTTGCACGTCGTAGAAACGGAACAGCAAACGCGACAGCGTGGATTTGCCCGCACCGCTGGCGCCGACCACCGCGACGGTGTGTCCCGCAGGAATGGCGAAACTCACCTCATGCAATATCTGGCGATCCGGCCCATAGCCGAAATCGACCCGCTCGAAATTCACCTCGGCGCGCCCCGGATTCAGCACCTGCGCGTCGGGCGCATCGGCGATCTCGCGGTGCTCGTGCAGCAGGCCGAACATCTTCTCCATGTCCGCCAGCGCATGACGGATTTCGCGATACACGAAGCCCAGGAAATGCAGCGGCATATAGAGCTGGATCATGAACACGTTAATCAACACCAGGTCGCCCAGCGTCAGCGTCCCTTTCGCCACGCCGTCGGCGGCCAGCAGCATCAGCGCGGTGATGCCGATGGCGATGATGAAGCTCTGCCCGGCGTTCAGCAGCGCCAGCGAGGTAGTGTTGCGCACCGCGGCGACTTCCCAGCGCTGCATGTTCTCGTCGTAGCGCCCTGCTTCGTAGCGCTCGTTGCCGAAATATTTCACCGTCTCGTAGTTCAACAGGCTGTCGATCGCGCGGCTATTCGCCTTGGAATCGAGATCGTTCATCGAACGGCGCACCACCATGCGCCACTCGGTGATGAACAGCGTGAACGCGATGTAGACGATCAGGGTGATGAAGGTGATCGCCGCAAACCAGACGTTGTACTTGGTGAACAGAATAGCCGCCACCAGCCCGATCTCCAGCAGCGTCGGCAGGATGTTGAACAGCATGAAGTTCAGCAGAAAGCCGATGCCGCGCGTGCCGCGCTCGATGTCGCGCGACACCCCGCCGGTCTGCCGGTCCAGATGGAAGCGCAGGCTGAGGCTGTGCAGATGCTGGAATACCTGCAACGCCACGCGCCGGATCGCGCGCTGCGTCACCTTGGCGAACACCGCGTCGCGCATTTCGCCAAACAGGGTGCTGAACAGTCGCAGCACGCCGTAGGCGACGACCAGCGCCACCGGCACCGCCAGAACGGCATGCTTGGCATCCAGCGCATCGATAATTTCCTTCAGCACCAGCGGCACCGACACGTTGGCGAGCTTGGACAGCACCAGCAGGCCCAGCGCGATCGCGACGCGCCACTTGAACTCCGTCAGATAAGGCAGCAGCGAGCGGATCGCCTGCCAGTCCGCAGGACGATCTTTAGGCGATGAGGAATACGAAGAGGGACGCATGATTCAGAAGTATCGATAAACGGGGCGCATTATAACGCCCCGCGAGGCGCTACCGTCCGGCGACCGTCATGCCATCGACGAGGATGGACCCGCACTGGCGCGAGCCCTGCACCATCACGTCGCTGCCGACCGCGACGATATTGCGGTAGATATCCTTCAGGTTGCCGGCGATGGTGATCTCCTGCACCGGATACTGGATCTCGCCGTGCTCCACCCAGAAGCCCGCGGCCCCCCGCGAATAATCGCCGGTGACCTGGTTCACGCCCTGGCCCAGCAGTTCGGTGACCAGCAGGCCGCGCCCCATCTGTTTCAACAGCCCGGCGAAGTCGAGCTCGCCCGATTGCAGGATCAGGTTGTGGTTGCCGCCCGCATTGCCGGTAGTCTTCAGCCCGAGCTTGCGCGCCGAATAGCTGCCGAGGAAGTAGCCGCGCAGCACGCCGTCTTCGACGATGCGGCGCTTCTGCACGCGCACGCCCTCGTCGTCGAACGGGCTGGAAGCCAGGCCGCGCCGGATGTCCGGCACGTCTTCGATGTTGATATGCGGCGCAAAGACGGGCTGATCCATCTGTCCGAGCAGGAACGATGACTTGCGGTACAGGCTGCCGCCGCTGACCGCACCGACAAAATGGCCGAGCAGGCTGGAAGCGATCGGCGCCTCGAACAGCACCGGCACCTGCATCGTGTTCAGCTTGCGCGCATTCAGCCGGCGCACGGTGCGCTCGGCGGCGATGCGCCCGACCTCGTCGGCGCGCAGAATCTCGCTCGCGTCCCGCGCCACGCTGTACCAGTAGTCGCGCTCCATCGCGTCATCACGACCGGCGATCATCGCGCAACTGAGGCTATGGCGCGAAGTCGGATAACCGCCCATAAAGCCCAGGCTATTGGCATGCACAAACTGCGCCTCATGCACATTCACCGTCGCACCTTCCGAGTTGTTGATGCGCTTGTCGCGCGCCAGCGCGGCCTGCTCGCATTCGCGCGCCAATGCAATCGCATCGTCCACCGGCAAATCCCACGGATGGTACAGATCGAGATCGGGACAGTCGCGCGCCAGCTTGTCGGCTTCCGGCAGCCCGGCGCAATCGTCATCGGCGGTGTAGCGCGCGATGGACAACGCGGCGTCCACGGTGTCGCGCACTGCCTGCCGCGAGAAGTCGGAGGTGCTGGCGTTGCCGCGTCGCTGGCCGATGTAAACGGTGATGCCCAGGCCCTTGTCGCGGTTGTATTCGATGGTTTCGACCTCGCCGTGACGCACCGTGACGGATTGCCCGAAACCTTCCGACACCTCGGCGGAGGCAGCAGTCGCGCCGCGCTGTCTGGCATAGTCCAGCATATCCTGCGCGATGTCGCGCAGCGTATCGGCGGAATGGGAGAATCTGGCCTTGGAGGATTCGATGGAACGGGACGCGGTCGATACTGGATGGCTCATAACTGAACGAACGATATGGAGAAAGGCGTTATCATAGCAGCATCGCAATTTCCCCATCCCTGCCATGAGTGACCGCCAACATTTCCAAGACGAAGAAGATCAGGACATAGACCTGCCGCCCAGCAAGACCAAGATCAAACAGCAAATGCACGACCTGCAAGCGCTCGGCGAGGAGTTGGTCGCACTGGGCAAGGATCAACTGGCGCAGCTCGATCTGCCCGACAACCTGCGCGACGCCATCCGCGAGATGCACAGAATCAACAAATTCGGCGCACAACGTCGTCAGTTGCAGTACATCGGCAGACTGATGCGCGACCTCGAAGACACCGCCCCCATCGTCGCGAAACTGAACGCATGGAAAGGCATATCGCAAGAGCACACCGTCCACCTGCATTTACTGGAGCGCTGGCGCGATCGCCTGCTGGAAAGCGACCAAGCTCTAACCGAACTGCTCGCCGCTCACCCCGAGACCGACGTGCAGCGCCTGCGCACGCTGATCCGCAACGCGCAAAAGGAAAAGGAGGCCGGGAAGCCGCCTAAGAATTACCGCGAAATTTTTCAGGTATTGCGCGAGTTGATTCCCGAACACGGGTAGGCACGCCGTGCCCCTACGCCCCCCAAAAAATTACCGCGAAATCTTTCCGGTATAAGGCGGAGCCCCAATAAAAAGCGGAACCCCTAGGGTTCCGCTTTTTTTGTCTTCCGATGTCCCGAGACTATGCCGCCTTGACCATGTGCGGGTGTTTCTCGGCGACCACGCGATCCAGTACCGTCATCACATCCTGACTGGCCTTCTCGGCGCAATCGAGAGCATTGAAGATTTCGTCCTGCACCGCCGAGCTGCGCGCCCAGTTCTGATCCAGATAGCCGACCATCTGGTGCACGCACTCATGCACCTTGCTGTGCGGTTCGAGCAGGCTGCGGAAGGCCGCAGTGCCGCCGAACACCTCGGCGCCGTGGCCGTTATACCACTTGCCCAGACGGCAACCGGAATGATCCACGCTGACCGCCTTCCTGCACTCTTCGTTTCTGGAATCGTCGATCAGCACATAAGCGCGTTGCTTGTAGATGACGTGATCCACCTTGACCAGCGAGGCGAAGCTGAGATCCTGCGCATAACGCGCGCCATCGAGTGTGGTGACGGCGGACTCATAGAACTGCCCGAATTTCTGCTCCAGCCTGCCGATGACACCCTGCGAGGAGTTGGCGATCTCGTGCATCTCGTCGGAATCCTGCAGCATCTTGGTCGCCTCTAGCTGCAACATCCCCATGATGCGGCCGATAGACTCCGAAGCGTTTTTGGTGTTTTCCGCCAGCTTGCGCACCTCGTCCGCCACCACCGCAAAACCGCGCCCCGCTTCGCCTGCCCGCGCCGCCTCGATGGCCGCATTCAGCGCCAACAGGTTGGTCTGATCCGCGATCGAGGTGATCAGGCCGACCGCCTTATTGATTTCGCTGCTGCGCGCATTCAATTGGGTAATCGCGACGTTGGCATGGTTCACACGCTCGACGATACCGGAAAGCCGTTGCACCACATCCTTGACCGATTCGCGGCTATCGTCCGCATCTTCACGGGTGCGTCTGGCCAACGCAGCCAGGTCTTCCATGTTGTCGGTGATCGTCTTCAGGTCGCGCTGGTTCGACATCAGATTATTCAGCAGATTTTCGGTGTTCAGCGAATGCGCGCGTGACAACATCGCGGTACGCATCGCACCCAGCTTCTGCTCGGTCATGCCGTCGATCAGGATGTTCTGGTTCTCCAGTCCTTTCGCGAAGCCGCCATGCAAACCGCCGCTGACCGCACGGCGGTAGAAATTGCCGGACAGGTTGGCGCGAAAGCTGGTCTCCTGCTCGCGGAAGAAGGTATTCAACTGGTCGAGCATGTCGTTCACGCTCCAACACAACAGGCTGATCTCGTCGCGTTCATCGGCGATTCCGACGACCCGGTTATTGAACTTACCCTGGGAAACATCGTCGATGACTTTCTTGAGTTTCTGCACCGGCGCCAGCCAGTGCCTGACCAGCATCTGCCCCCACGCCGACACCGCAATGCTGGCCACCAGGAACGTCACCATGAAAACATCGACGCCGTGCAGAGCAAAGCTGGTCAGGATGATCGCAAGGGTGCCAACCGAGAAAGACCACAGCAATGCGGCCAGCTTAAATTGCAAGGACGAGTTCGTCATAGCTGAGTCCCTTTTCGTTCAATATGTCGACCAACAACTTGGTGGCTGCTGCGATGGCGTTGGCCGGCCCGGCTTTTTTCTCCGCTTCCAGCATCGCCGCATAAACCGCACTCGCGGTTTCCACCCCGCTGCGTTTGGGCTTGCGCCGCACCGACAGGTAGCCGGTGGGATTGCCGGACTCGTCGAAAGTCGGCGTGACATTGGTGAACACCCAGTAGAAACTGCCGTCCTTCGCCATGTTCTTCACATAGGCGAAACACTCCTCGCGCTTCTGTATCTTGTCCCACAGCAACTGGAATACGGCACGCGGCATGTCCGGATGGCGAACGATGTTGTGCTGGGAACCCAGCAACTCCTTCTCGCTGTATCCGGAAAATTCAATGAAGATTCGATTGCCGTAGGTGATACGCCCCTTCAGATCGGTCATCGAGACGATGAAATCGTTCTCGCGCATGACTCGCTCCACCGAGGTCGGAGTAATTGCTCTTTTCATTCTCTCTCCCTGCTGACTCTGGTCGTCCCCGGTTGCCGTCGGCACCGGAGCATCATGTAATGTTTTAATATGGTGTCCGTTTATACCTCTCGCCGAACCCCATCAAACATGTTCAATAATAGCATCCTATCCCATATTGCACTCGAATCAGGAAAGCACCCCCGACACAGCCTTATCTGGCTGCATGGGCTCGGGGCGGACGGAAATGATTTCGTTCCCGTCGCCGGCGAGCTGGAGCTGCCCGCCGCGATTCGCTATATCTTCCCGCATGCGCCGCAACGTCCGGTCACCATCAACGGCGGATATGTGATGCGCGCCTGGTACGACATCGCCGCCCAAGATATCGGTGCGCGACAGGATGAAGCCGGCATTCGCGCGTCGCAAGCCGATATCGAAGCGCTGATCGCACAGGAAGTCGCACGCGGTATCGCTCCGCGCAACATCTACCTCGCCGGATTCTCGCAAGGCGGCGCAATCGCGCTGCACACCGCGTTGCGCCAGAAAGAGCCGCTGGGCGGCGTGCTGGCGCTCTCCACCTATTTGCCGCTGGCCGACATGGCTTCCGGCGAAGCACGGCCGGACGCATTGCGCACGCCGGTATTCATGGCACACGGCAGCAACGACACCGTCGTGCCATATGCCCTGGGAAAATCATCGAAAGACGCACTGGAAAAACTCGGTTGCGAGGTCGAATGGCACGAATACGCGATGCCCCATTCGGTATGTACGGAAGAATTACAGGATATCCAGCGTTGGCTGACAGAACGGCTGCGAGCCGCATAGGCACTCAATCTTCGCCGGTCTCCTGCTCGATTGCACGGAAGCGCGCCAAATCGTAATCGTCGCCCTTTTCGTCCAGCCCTATCGGCATCAACAAATAGCGCTTGTCTCCTAGGCTGGCTTGCAGGCTGCGTTGCGCCGAAAACGTATCCGCCTTCATCAGCAATCTAACCTCGCCGGCCGGCTCGCCGGGTTTCGCCATCAGCCACAGCGCATACATGCCATCATCACGCAGAGCGCCGCCCAACGTTACGCTGGCAAGCTGGTTGGCCAGCACCTCGGCGCCGACATGCAGCCGGTTTGCGTCGTCGCGCATCAGCCGGCGCACCACCGCGGCCCCCCAATGCGCCACGCCATCCGGCTGGATGCCGAGCAGGCTGCCGATGCGGATGCTGTCCGTCCCCTGAGACGAAATCACGGTGCGGAATCCGCTGGCGCTGATATCCTCGATCTCCCAATGCAGTTGCTCCGCATTGAAGTCCAGGCTCACATCGGTATTTTCCAGCAGCCGGCCGAATCCGTTCGCAACCGCGAGATTGACCTTGATGCCGCGCCGCGGGCTGCGACGCAACGGCGGATCGGTCAGATAGTCCAGCAGATATTGCACCGCCTCGCGCACCACCTCTGCGGCATAGCTTCCGCCCAGATTGAGTTCCTGCGGAACGACGTTCCTATCCAGTTCCTTGAGCAACCCCTCCAACAGGGACAGCATCCCCGCCATGCCGACGAAGCGCGTCGATGGCTGTACGCGCGCGCCCGCCTTGACCCGCAACGGCGCAGCGGGATGATCCAGATCGAAACAGAACAGACTGTCGAGCGACTGCTGCGAAGCAATGGTCAAGCTATTGCAGTACTGGCCGACGATGCGTTCGGTGAGATGCATGTATAACGGGCTCAGCGCGCCGATTCCGCATCCATACCAGCCGAGCATTCGCGCCAGTTCGCACCTTGCCGTCGCGCTGTCGGCGGAGCCGGGATAAAGCTCGACTCGCGTATCCAGATACTGATTTTGCTCGGCATGGCGACCGATCCGCGCCACCATGCCCCACAGCCCCGGATCCAGCGGGCCGTAATGTGCGCTGATGTACTTCAGTCGCCCGGTCAAGGTATGGAGGGCGCGCACCGCAAGCAGCGGCAACTGCGCCTTGATCGCCCCCGCTCCCTTGTCGCCGTTGCAATAGCGATCGAACACCGCCACATAAGCTTTGGCCGCATGATGCGACCAGTTGCCGAGCAGCAGCCACAGCCGATTCTCCTGAAACCGATCCAGTTCGTGCGGCACGAAATACTCGCGCGCCAGCTTGCGCACAAAAGGCTGCGCGGTCTCGTCCAGCAAGCTCAGCACGGCGAACTGATGATCCAGCTTGAAGTCGGTGTTGTCGCCCACCGACTCCACCCACTCGGTCAGCTCCATCAACATCTTGCGCGGGTCGTTCCTGGGCAAGTCTTCCAGCAGCGCCATGGCGGATTTCATGTCCGCCATGGGATGATCCGACTTCTTTCCGAACAAATTCGATAACATCTCGCACCTCGTCAACCGATAGCCTTCGTTCGTGGCAATATAACCGCAAAACCATTCGATGAATACAACCTAGAAACCGCAGTTGACCGCTCCATGGAGGCCGCAAGCAAATGAGCCGAAACAAACTTCGATATTTATCCACGCTCACCCATCGGGGTGAGTCGCTACGAAGCGTATTGCACGTCCCTCGCGGCGCATGGCGGCGTTGCTTCTCCTCGGAATGGAACAACCATTCCTCGTCGTCGCGCCTTGCCCTGCACCACGATGAACGCACACTACACTTCGTTCAACTACGGTTTCTAGGTTAAAGGAACTCCGATCATGATTCCCTGGCTGAGCGGCAGCACTCCGTTCCCTGCGGTCGAGACCGCGTTGCGCGAACCGAACGGCCTGCTCGCGGCGGGCGGCGATCTGTCGCCCGCTCGACTGCTGAACGCCTATCACCACGGCATTTTTCCGTGGTTCAGCCCCGGCGACCCCATCCTGTGGTGGAGCCCCGATCCGCGCATGGTGCTCGTCCCCGCAGAATTCAAGCTGTCGCGCTCGCTGGCGCGAGTCATACGCAACGGCGGCTTTGAAGTACGCATGGACACCGCGTTCGAAACGGCGATGCGCGCCTGCGCCGCCCCGCGCGCCGGACAGAACGGCACCTGGATACAGGAAGACATGATCGCGGCCTACCGCGCGCTGCACGAGCTCGGCTATGCGCATTCGGTCGAGACCTGGCGCGATGGCGAACTGGTCGGCGGCCTGTACGGCGTCGCCATCGGCCGCATGTTCTACGGCGAGTCGATGTTCAGCCGCGAAGCCAACGCATCCAAGGTCGCGCTGGCGCACCTTGCCCGCCAACTCGAACGCAGGGATTTCGGATTGATCGACTGCCAGATGAACACGCCGCACCTCGCCTCGCTGGGTGCGCGCGAGATCCCGCGCGCCGAATTCGTCGAACGGCTGCAGGAATTGGTAAACTGTGCGCCGGTAACCAACTGGCGCTTCGACGCCGACCTGTACGCATGAACCTGCTACACGACATCCCGCTCACCGCGCTGCATTTCTACCTGACCGCGCCCTATCCGTGCAGCTACCTGCCGGAGCGGGAGGCGCGCTCGCAGGTCGCGACACCGACCTTCCTGATCAGCACGCCGGTCTATTCCCAATTGATGCGCAAAGGCTTCCGCCGCAGCGGAACCCACACCTACCGCGCCCATTGCGACGCCTGCCAGCGCTGCGTCTCGTTGCGGGTGAAGGCCAGGGAGTTCGCGCCGAACCGCTCGCAACTGCGCGCCTGGAAACGCCACATCCATCTGGAAGCCACACTGCATCCGCTGCACGACAACCCGGAATATTACGAGCTCTACGAACGTTACCAGCGCGCCCGCCACAAGGATGGCGGCATGGACAACGAAGATCCCGAGTCCTACCGCAGCTTCCTGCTGCAAAGCCACGTCGATACCATGCTGGTGGAATTCCGCGAACCGTTCGATCATGCGCACAACAAGCGGGGCGAACTGCGCATGGTCAGCGTGATCGATCTGCTCGACGACGGCCTGTCCGCGGTTTATACCTTCTACGATCCCGATCTGCCGCATGCCCAGTTCGGCGTCTACAACGTGCTGTGGCAAATCGAGCTATGCCGCAAACTGGATCTCGACTACGTCTATCTCGGCTACTGGATCGCCGAGAGCCGCAAGATGTCCTACAAGACCCAATACCAGCCCGCACAAGGACTGGTGAACAGCGAGTGGATCGCACTCGCCAAGGAAGAAGCCCCATGCAAACCCGATTGATGATCTTCGTCGCCGCCCTGTTGCTGTTGCCGCCGGCCGGCTTCCTGCTGGGCAGCCATGAGTGGGCCGAACTCGCCGCCAACGAAACGCAGGACAACCTCGCCGCGACTGCACTGACGCTGCTCGCCTTGCTGGGCTACATGCTGCTGACCGGAATACTCGTCAAGCTGCGCACCGGCAACAACCCATTGACGACGCAGCGCGATTATTTCCTCGCCCTTGCTGCGGCCGGCGCAATGCTGGTCTGGCTGCTGGTCTACCTGAATTTCTACGCCGCAAGCTGGACATCGATGCAGAAGAACTCCGTCTGGCAGATCGCGCTCGACACACTGCTGTTCGCGTTGCCGGTGCCGGCGGTGCTGGTCACCCGCGCACTGCTCGGCTCCTTCCGCGGCCTGCTCAAGACGCTCGCGCGCGGCCCGTCGCTGGCGATGCCTCGCGGCGAAACCGCCGCGCTCGCATGCGCATCCATCGCCGCATTCGGCCTGCTCGGCGGCGCGGTGCTATCAGCGTCCTGGCTGCTGTGGATATCGCCCCTGTTCCTGTTGCTCGCGCTGCAACTGCTGTGGCACGAAAGCACGATATTCGACGTGCTGCGCGAAGGCGACTGGGGTCGGCTGATCTGCGCCGCGCTGGCCGGACTGATCGTCGGCAACCTCGGCGTAACGCTCTACCGCGCGGTCGGCGGCATGGCAGAAATCGATCCGCTGTCCGCCCAACCCGGCTACCTGCTGTTCGGCCTGCTGTGCCTGCAGCTCGGCGATGTCGTCGCCGAAAACTGGCGCGGCAAGACCCGCGCGCAAGTGTTCAAGAAAAAACCGTTTCCCATTCCCGTCGTCAAAAAATGAATCCGTATACCCTGCTCCGCCCCACCATGTTCGCGCTCGATGCCGAGACCGCGCATCACCTCACGCTGAACGGACTGAATGTCGCGAACAAACTCGGCCTGATGTCGCTGGCTGCCAGCCGTCCCGCCGCCGATCCGCGCACCGTGATGGGACTGACCTTCCCCAATCCGGTAGGACTCGCCGCCGGACTGGACAAGAACGGCGAGGTGATAGACGCGCTCGCCGCGCTCGGCTTCGGCTTCGTCGAAATCGGCACCATCACGCCGCTGCCGCAGCCCGGCAATCCGAAACCAAGACTGTTCCGCATCCCCGAGGCGCAGGGCATCGTCAACCGCATGGGCTTCAACAACGAGGGCGTGGACGCGCTGATTGAAAACGTGAAGCGCGCGAACTTCAAAGGCGTGCTGGGCATCAACATCGGCAAGAACGCCGTCACACCTATCGAAAAGGCCGCGGTCGATTACCTGATCTGCCTGCGCAAGGTGTATGCCCACGCCGGCTACGTGACGGTCAACATCTCCTCGCCCAACACCAAAAACCTGCGCCAGCTGCAGGGCGGAGACGAACTCGACGCATTGCTCGCGCAACTGAAGGCGGAGCAGGAAAAGCTCGCGCAGCAACATGGCCGCTATGTGCCGGTAGCCGTGAAAATCGCCCCCGACCTCGACGCCGACCAGATCAAAAATATCGCCGCGCTGCTGATGCGCCACCACATCGACGGCGTGATCGCCACCAACACCACGCTGTCGCGCGAAGGCGTCGAAAACATGAAGCACGGCGACGAAACCGGCGGCCTCTCCGGTGCACCGGTGCGCGACAAATCCACCGCGGTGATCCGCCAACTCGCTGCCGAACTGCAGGGCGCGCTGCCCATCATCGGTGTCGGCGGCATATTGAACGGCGCGGATGCGGTGGAGAAAATACAGGCAGGCGCCGCGCTGGTGCAGATCTACAGCGGCCTGATCTACCGCGGCCCCGCGCTGGTCGCCGAGTGCGCCGAGGCGATTCGCAGCATGCGCTGATCCCGCAATACCAGTACCGCGCCGCTATCCGCACCGGCAAGCACGCCGGTGCGACACAGGATGAAACCGGAAGTCTGCGCCGTCGGCATCATGATGGGCAGCCACCCCCTCCCCTGCCGTTACGCACATCCCTCCGCGAAACGTAGCTATCTAATGCATAGGTCGATGGCAAGCCGCCTGATAAATTCATCTCCTGCAGTTGCAAGGCAACCATCAGGAGAAAACCATGAACACGAATCCGGTAGTCTGGTTCGAAATTTATGTGCAAGACCTCGATCGTGCAAAAACATTCTATGAATCCGTGTTTCAGACCAGGCTGACACGACTGGACAGTCAGGAAGTCGAGATCTGGGGGTTTTCGATGGACATGAACGGCCCCGGGGCCAGCGGCGCGCTAGCCAAGAAAGCCGGAGTGGATTCAGGCGGGAACAGCACGCTGGTTTACTTCAGTTGCTTGGACTGTGCTGTCGAAGCGGCTCGCGCCGCCCAGTATGGCGGGCGGATCCATCGCGAAAAAACGTCTATCGGAAAATATGGCTGCGTTGCCTATGTCGTGGATACCGAGGGCAACATGATCGGCCTTGCATTCCATGGAATGAGCTGTTCTCAGGGATGCGATACACCGCGACCGTTCGTCATGCCGAATGCCAAAAACACGCGAGCATGGACTTTCACTGGCGAAGCGCGATCCGCTCGCCACCTTCCTGAAGCTGAAAGCAAGCATGGGGAGGCGTCACGCCCCTTGCGTGCTCTACACCTTGCTGGCGGCAAAGCATTTTCTCGACAGCGGAGAGGCCATCCCTTGGTGGATGTTCACCCAACAAGGCAGGGAATTACTCATATCGAGAGATTGATGCCAGGGTGCTGCCTGTGTCGCCGGATCGCGTTGCGTCAATTGGGGTGTAAAGGAGGCAGCCATGCCCAAGCTACGTGTGGAAAGTTTTTCCATATCCATCGACGGATTCGGCGCGGGGCCGAACCAGAGTCTGGAAAACCCGCTAGGCGCTGGAGGGCTGGCCCTGCATCAATGGGCCTTCCCGACCAGAACTTTCCAGCAGATGTTCGGGAATGCCGGCGGCACAACGGGCATCGACAACGACTTTGCCGCGCGCGGATTCAGCAACATAGGCGCATGGATCATGGGCCGCAACATGTTCGGGCCGATACGCGGCCCGTGGCCTGACGCCAAATGGAGAGGCTGGTGGGGCGATAATCCGCCTTATCACACGCAGGTCTTTGTGTTGACTCACCATCCCCGCGAGTCCGTCACCATGGAAGGCGGCACTACTTTTCACTTCGTCACCGACGGCATCTTCAGCGCACTGGGGCGCGCCACCGTCGCGGCAAACGGGCTGGATGTCCGGCTGGGCGGTGGCATAGCCACGATCCGGCAATATTTGCGCGCGGGACTGATAGACGAGATGCATGTTGCCATCTCGCCTATCTTGCTCGGCTCCGGGGAGAATCTCTTTGCAGATATCGACATGCTGTCGCTTGGCTACCGATGTGTCGAACACATGGCCACACCTAATGTCACCCATGTGATCCTCCGGAAGGCAAGGTAGATATCGCTTGCCTGCCAACCTCATCGTTCCCGCGAACCGCCTTCGGCAGCCTCCAAACTCAAACGTGGAACTTCCGCTTTTGAGAAAATTGACTGGCCGGTCTGAGTGGGTAGCAAAAATTGGCGACTTGCTGCTTTGCGACAGACTTGGTGATTGAACCGAAAAGGGCAGCTTTCAGATGGCGAATATTGATGAGAACTTCCACTCCGTGCCGACCGACCATTCGAAAAATACACAAAATGCCGATCACACTCTATTCTGGTGCAGACTTCAGCCTGCAAGTATTGTTACGCTTATTAACGATGTGTTCCTTGTGTAACTTGACGCCAGAACAAAAAGGTAAGCAATGGAAGACACTTCCCTCAAGCGCATCAGAGATCTAATTGCCACTCATGTAGGCTTGCTGGTGCGCGAGCAGGATGATGTGTTGCTGCGCAAGGTGGTCTCCGAGCGGGTACAAGCGCTGAACCTTTCCGGTGCGGAGCAATATTGCCAGTTTCTGAGCTCGGATGCAGACATCCGGCATGAGCGGGAAGCGCTCACCCTCCTGTTGAGTGTGGGCGAAACCTATTTTTTCCGCGACAGAGAGCAGCATGTGCTGCTCCAGGACATAATCCTGCCGGAATTGCTCGAACGCCGAAAGGCGGAGCGCACATTACGCATTTGGTGCGCTGCCTGTTCCAGCGGGGAGGAAGCTTATTCTCTGGCCATCCTATTAGATGAGTTAATGGCTGACCAGTCCTCGTGGAACATTCTCATTCTCGGAACGGACATCAACCAGGACTTCATTGAAAGGGCGCGGCAGGGAACTTACACCGAGTGGTCGTTCCGTGGCATGAGTGATGAGCGGCGGCAGCGCTATTTTCATCCGCACAAGAATTCATGGGCGCTGGATGACTCCATCCGCAACAGGGTGACATTTCGTACGGGCGATCTGGTAACCGACAAGTTTCCGGATTACGCCTCCGATCTGTACGGCATGGATCTGATCCTGTGCCGGAACATGTTCATATACATGACGGACCGGATGGTTTTCCGCATCGCGGACAAGTTTGCCGAAACGCTGACCGAAGGTGGAATACTGATCACCGGCCACGGTGAACTGCATGCCCATCACTTGGGGAAACTGCGTACGCGGGTGTTTCCCGTATCCATCGTTTATCAGAAAGTTTCGGTTCCTTTCTGCTTGCCAACCCCGTCGCCTCTTGCCGAGAAACCACATCCAATACTGAAAAATCCGGCAGCATTATCGCCTGCCATACGAAAATCCCCTGCCGCGGCAACTCTGCCAGTGCCGCAGGCTGCAGCAGAGATATGCCAGAAAATGACCGGATCAGAAATCCATCAGGCCTGGCAATACGCAAACCAGGGCCAGCAAGACACGGCCGCAAAGTCTTGCGGGGAATTGATTGAAAAAAATCCGTTGGCCGCGGCTCCGCATTACCTGCTGGCCTTGCTCGCCCATGAGCGAGGAGAGTTCATAGATGCCAAAATCCTGCTGAAAAAGGTCATTTATCTCGATCCCTCGTTTATCGCCGCCTACCTTGATCTTGGCGACCTGTATGCGCAGGAAGGCGATGATGTGCGGGCCGGCAAAATGCGCGCGACCGCGCGCACTCTTCTGAAATCTCTGCCCGGAGACAGTCAGATCCAGTTTTACGGCGATTCTACGGTGAATGCCGTATTGCAGTATGTCGAGCATTTACTGAATATCGGCAATCATTAATCCGGTAGACTTGTTAAAGTATGCTTGGCCTCATGGCGCTTCGGCAAGCGCAAGCCCGAGAGGCGGTTTTATTTTGTGCCACATCAATATCCACCTTGCTGTTCGTGACGGTTGCCCGGAACGGTCAGGAAGAAGTTTTTCAGGACGGCAATGGAGAATGCGTACATGGATCCCCAACTTGCATCTGCGGCCCTTGAGGAGATAGCGCACCCATTCATGGTCATGCTGGTGGACGACCAGACTTTTGTCGCCGAATTGTTGCGACATCAACTCATCAATGAAAAAGACATTAATTTCCACTACTGCCAAGACCCATCTCTGGCGGTCAGCACCGCCGAGAGAATAGGCCCGACCGTCATCCTGCTCGATTTCGCCATGCCGGAACTCGACGGCCTCACCGTTTGCCAATTCATCCGCGCCCATCCCGCCACCCGCGACATCCCCGTCATCATGCTTTCCAGCAATGACGATCCCGTCACCAAAGCAGCGGCTTTTGCTGCGGGAGCCAACGATTATCTGGTCAAGCTTCCCGATTCGGTGGAACTGATTGCGCGGCTGCGTTACCACTCCGCTTCCTATATCAACAAGCTGCAGCGGGACGATGCCTACCGCGCATTGCGCGCGAGCCAGATAAAACTGGAAGAGCTCAACATACGGTTGTTGAAGTTGGCAAATCTCGATGGCCTGACCGGACTCGCGAACCGTCGTTTCTTCGATGAGCGGTTGGCAGCCGAGTGGTTGCGCGCCATGCGCAACAGAAATCCGCTAACGCTGATCATGTTCGATGTTGATTGGTTCAAGCAATACAACGACAAGTTCGGCCATCTGGAGGGGGATGAATGCCTGAAGCGGATCGCCCATTCCGCGCAGGAGATATTCAGCCGTCCGGCGGACACCGTGGCCCGCTTTGGCGGCGAGGAATTCATCATATTGCTGCCGGAGACCGACTCCGGCGGCGCGCTGAAAGTAGCTGAAAAACTCCGTGTCGAAATTGAGGATTTGCATCTGCCCAATCCGGATTCCTTCGTCGGCCCGTTCATCACCGTCAGCCTGGGCGTCACCACCATCGTGCCCGTAGTCAACTCATCCCCGGACGACTTCATCAAACTTGCGGATGAAGCGCTTTATCGGGCAAAGAATGCGGGAAGGAACCGCCTATCCATTGCACTCCCCCCTGCGGGCTGAACTCCATGGGAGCCCTTGCCATGATCCCCTACTTATTGTTCGATCTGAATGGCGTGCGCTATGGGGTGGAAGCCCGGGCTGTGCTGGAGATCGTCTGGCTACCGGAACTTACTCCCGCCGAAGAGGCGCCGCCTTATATTGCCGGGGTGTTCAACCGGCGCGGCAATATCGAGCCCGTGATGAATCTTGGATTGCGCCTCGGTCATCCGTTCATGGGCTACCAGTTGAGCGACCGCATTGTAGTGCTGCAAGCGAACGGCATGACCATGGGCATGATCGTCAACGATGTCAGCGATGTCGTCGGAATTCCAGCCTCTGCGATTGAGCCGCCGCCGCGCTACGATGGCGACACACCCGCACATATCCATTTTCTGGCGGGACACGCCAAGGTTGGCGAAGAAATCGTCATGCTGCTGGATGTGCCGCGCCTGCTCCATTTCCCCCTGACTCATGCGCCGGACATTTCCGCATCCGATGTTCCCGCAAAACCATTTGCCCATTTCTGCCCGGATAGCACCGATGAAGAACGCGCGGTATTTCGCACCCGCGCCCATAACCAGATGCAGGCGATGGAAAGCCTGGATGCCGCCGAACGGATACCGCTATCCGTCATCCAGTTCGGCGAAGAATATTTCGGCGTTGAGTTGAATATAGTGCGCGAGTTTGCCCATCTGCGTCGTGTCACCGCCATCCCCTGCTGTCCATCGCACATCATCGGCAACATGAATCTGCGTGGCGATATCCTGACCCTGGTGAACATCCGGGGACTGCTGAACATCACGGCAGGAAACAGCGCTGCCGAAGTCATGGTGATCGAGTCGGGCGAATTGTCCGTTGGTGTGCCTGTGGACAGGGTGCACGAAGTGATCTACCTGCGACCCGCCGATATTGCTCCCCTGTCGGCAATGCATGAAGAAAAGAACGAATACTGCAAGGGTGTGGCGCGCTACGGTGTAAGCATGGCCAACATCCTGGACATGCAAAAAATCCTGGCTCAGGGCGGCCTTGAGGTCGAGGAAGAAGTGTAACGGTTACGGAAAGGGGAATATAAATGTTCAAGAATATGAAACTGCGTTACCGCATCCTGCTGACTTCCGTTGTACCCCTGGTGATATTTTTCAGCGGCGGCGTGATGGTGATTCATGATGCGGGAAAGATATCGCGTTACTCAGATCAGGAAAGCAGGGCTTATGAGATCCTTCTTCAAGCAGAGAATGCAAAGGTGGGAATAAGCCAGTCAGTGCGTTCGCTACGCGGCTATCTACTGACCAGGGAAAGCAAACACCTCAGGAGTGCCGAGAGCGGAGAGCATCTGTTCACGGCGGCGATCGATGCCCTGGAAACATTGGTGGAAGATCCACTGCAACAGGCGGCTATAGCCAAAATGGCCGAGAAACAACAAGCCATCATTGCGGCTGGGCGGCAGGCAGTATCGCTGGTTGACGAAGGAAAGCTGGCGGCGGCGACGACACTGCTCATGAGCGGTGAGACATATCAGCTCTGGGACTCATTGGAAGAGATGCTTATTAAATTCGATGCGGAGGAAAACGAAGTTCTGAAGATGCGAGTGGAGCAGCAGCAAGATGCCATCAGAGAAACCGTGAGGGAATTATGGATAGGAATTTCGCTGGCAATAGTAGTATCACTCTCTTTTGGGTTGTGGATTACCGCACGCATCAGCAGCTCGATCAAGGAACAAATCACCGCGGTTAGCTCCTCCTCGACCGAGATAGCGGCCACGATGACCGAGCACGAGCGGACGGTTGGCGAACAGTCCGCGGCGGTCACCGAAGTCTCGGCCACCGCCGAACAGCTGGGCGCCTCTGCCCAGACCTCGGCCCAGCAGTCGGAAAATACGGCCGCCCTGGCCAATCAATCGCTTGCGCTGACCGAAGAAGGCATCAAGCTGGCCAACCGTTCTTACAGCGGCATCACTCAGATGAAAGACAAGGTCGGGGCGGTTGCCGAGCAAATTTTGCATCTTTCCGAACAGGCCGAACAGATCGGTTCCATCGCCAGGGTAGTCGGCGAACTCGCCTCTGAGACCAACATGCTGGCGCTGAATGCTGCGGTGGAAGCCGCGCGCGCCGGAGAGCACGGCAAGGGATTCGCCGTCGTGGCCAGCGAGATACGCAAGCTTGCCGACCAGAGCAAGAAATCGGCGGAGCGCACCAACACACTGGTGGAAGAAGTGCAGAAGGCCACCAACTCGGCAGTGATGGCGACCGAGGAGGGAACCAGGACGGCTGAAGAAGTAGCGGCCATCGCCAAGCAGTCCGGCGAGTCCTTCGCCTCCCTCGCGGAAGTGGCCAACAAAGTCTATGAGGGTGCGCAGCAGGTTATGCTGAACAGCAAACAGCAGTTCGGCGCGCTGACCCAGGTTTCGGCAGCGATGAAGAACCTGAGCAACGGCTCTAAGGAGATCGCCGCAGGTACGGCGCAGGCAAAGATCGGTGTGGTGAAACTGAACGAGGTGGCGCTATCGCTCAAGGCGCTGGTCTGAGTCAATTGCGGATGGCGAAATATAAATGATTGAAGACAAGGAACTGCGCAGCCTGTTCAAGATTGAAAGCGAGGAGCGCTTGCAGCACCTCGATGACGGCTTGCTGCGACTGGAGAAAACGCCGTCCGACCAGTCCTTGCTGGAAGATCTGTTTCGGGAAGCGCACAGCCTCAAGGGCGCGGCGCGCATGCTGGGACTGGCCGAAATCCAGACTCTGGCGCACCAGCTTGAAGACGCATTGGGGGCGGCCAGGAAGGGTGAGGCGGTGCTGCCGCCGGAAGCCGTGGCGGGGATGTACCCGACGCTGGAGACCATACGCCGGTTGGTGCAAATGGCAATCGGGGAGACGGCCGGGACAGATTCCGGCGTGCAGGAACCGGAATTGACATCTGCCGCTCGCCCCTGGGTGGAAGCTATACCAGCCATTCCACAAGCGGACGTTCCGAAGCCGCAAGCCTTCCGCATCGAGATGATACGCGTTGACCCGAAAAAACTGGATGCGTTGCTGACGCAGGCCGGCGAGTTGACGGTGACAAAGATCCGTATTGCGCGCCGTCTGACCGAGATGGACGAGTTGCTCGATTATTGCGAGGAATGGGGCAGAGCGGTGCATTCCGGACAACTCTCCACCAATGCGGGCGAGCGAATCGCGCAACGACTGGAACCGCTGCAGGAGAGGTTGAACCAGTTGCGCACTGACGTTTATGAAGACAGCGCCCGGCTTGATTTCATAGCCGACCAGCTCGAAAACGGCATCCGCACCCTGCGTCTGTTGCCGATGTCTACCCTGTTCGGGCTGTTCCCGCGTTTGGTGCACGACCTGGCACGGGATCAGCACAAGGAGGTTGAGTTGGTCATCGAGGGCGAGGACGCAGTGGCGGACAAGCGCGTACTGGAGGAAATGAAAGATCCGCTGATGCACATGCTGCGCAATGCCATCGACCACGGCATCGAAGCCCCGGACCCGCGCGAACAGGCGGGCAAGCCGCGTGCCGGCACCATTCGCATCAAGGCCAGCCAGACTCCCGCCAGTATCGTCATCGAGGTCAACGATGATGGCCGCGGCCTGGACATCGAAGAGATCAGGCGCACTGCGCTGAAGCGCGGCATGCATAGTGAGGATGAATTGGCCGGCATGAGTGCGGCGCAGATACAGTCATTGATCCTGGCGCCCGGTTTCTCCACCAGCAGCTTAATCACCGATGTCTCCGGTCGCGGCGTCGGTCTCGATGTGGTGCGCAACAATGTGGAACGCCTCAAAGGGACGCTTCAGATCGAGTCCGTTCCCGGCAAGGGACTGACGCTGCGCGCGCAACTGCCGATCTCGCTGGCGACGGTGCGGGTGTTGGTCGCCACGACGAGCGGCCGCCGCTATGCGCTGCCGGTTGAGTATGTGCAATTCTCGCGCAAGGTGCCGTTGCATGAGCTGTATACCATGGAAGGGCGGCAGACTATTTCAATCGACGGCCACCCCGTTTCCGTGGCCAGGCTCGATGAGTTGCTTGGGATGGCGGATGCCGGAGTGAGGAATCCGAAATCTTCCCGCAATCCGCAAACCACTGTGGTTTGCGTGATCCTCGGTGTAGGCGAGGATCGTTTTGGCTTGATGGTGGATGAAGTCGTCGATGAACTGGAGGTCGTGCTGAAGCCGCAGAGCAAGTTGCTGAAGCGGGTGCGCAATGTGTCAGGGGCGACCATACTGGAAACGGGGGAAGTGTGCATGGTGCTGAATCCGCACGACCTGCTCAAGACCCTGTGCAAGAAATCCGTTTCCGCCGCCCCGGTGGCTGTAACCAAAACCGCTCCGGCGAAAAAAGTGCTGCTGCTGGCCGAAGACAGCATTACCACGCGCACGCAGGAAAAGCGCATCCTGGAAGGTGCGGGCTACGAGGTGGTCACCGCCGTCGACGGGGCGGACGCCTACAACAAACTCGGCACACGTTCATTCGCCGCGGTGGTATCCGACATCCAGATGCCGAACATGACCGGACTGGCGCTCACCGAAAAAATCCGCGCCAACAGGAAATACGCCGAGTTGCCGATCATCCTGGTGACCGCGCTGGCTTCGGCGGAAGACCAGCGGCGCGGCCTGGAGGCGGGAGCAAACGCCTATGTCTCCAAGCCTTCGTTCGACCAGCGGGTGCTGCTGGATTGCCTGGCTCGGCTCATCTAGGCCATGAACCACCTCGGCCCAAATGCTCAATCCCCCATCCGCGTGCTGCTGGTGGACGATTCGTTGCTTACTCTGGCTATTCTTAAACGAATGCTGTCCGCCGCCCCTGAAATTCAGGTGGTGGGCACAGCCACCAACGGCCAGGAGGCGCTGGATATTATTCCAGCCTTGCAACCCGATGTTATTTGCACCGACCTGCACATGCCGGTGATGGATGGTCTGGAATTGACCAAGGCGGTGATGGAAAAATTTCCGCGTCCTATTCTGGTGCTGAGCGTCTCGGTGCAGAAAGGGCAGGCATCCACTATTTTCAAGTTGCTGGAGGCAGGCGCCATCGACGTCATGGCCAAGCCGCTTGGAGAGGTGGGCATGGATTATGGGCTGGATGCACGGGAATTGATCGGCAAGATCAAAATTCTTGCCGGGGTGGTGGTCATCCGCAAGCGCCGGAAAGAACCCTATGCGCCAGCATCTGGAAATCATTTGCCCCCGATCGAGGGCGGGCCATTGCGCATTATAGGCATCGGCGCTTCTACCGGCGGGCCGCAGGCATTTCAGGAAATCCTGACGCACTTGCCTGGCAACCTCCCGGTGCCAGTGATCTGTGTCCAGCACATCAGCGAAGAGTTCATGCAGGGACTGGTCGATTGGTTGACGCCCCAATGCAAGTTGAAAATAGTGTCTGCCGAGACAGGAATCGAGCCACAGCCGGGCACTGTCTATTTTCCCCGCGGCGGCTCGCATCTGATCGTCGATAACCTGGGCAGGCTGGAATGCACCAACGCGCCAATTTATGAGGGCCATCGCCCCTCCGTCAGCATTACCTTCAAATCCCTGGCGCAGCATTACGGCAGAGAGGTCGTCGGCGTTCTGCTTACCGGCATGGGACGCGATGGCGTGGACGGCATGCTGGCCATAGCAAGAGCTGGGGGAACAACCATTGCCCAAGATGAGGAAAGCAGTATTGTCTTCGGCATGCCCAAGGAAGCAATCGCAGCCAGCGCGGCGCGTTATGTGCTGCCCCTGCCTAAAATCGCCCCCGCCCTGCTGAAGTTGCTAAACCCGAGTACGGATACCGGCGTGCCATGAACGCGCAACAGGACTCAGTAAATGGCTGCATTCTGAAAAACGGCAGAGCGTTGATCGCCGAGTCGCATCAGGGACAGGAGTTGCAAAAATGAGACGAACCTTGCTGATAGTCGATGACGAACCCCATATATTGAATACCCTCATCCGGCTGTTCAGAAATCGGGGCTTCTACCTGCTTACCGCAAGCAGCGGAGAAGAAGCTTTGCGCTTGCTGGCATCGAATGAAGTTGAAGTGATATTGACCGACCAGCGGATGCCCAACATGACAGGTTCCGAGTTGCTGAGTCGAGCCAAGGTGTTGTATCCGGGAACGGTGCGCATGGTGTTGAGCGGATATTCGGATGTGGAAGCGATCACCGATGCAATCAATCGCGGGAATATCTATAAATTCCTGCTCAAGCCGTGGGATAACGATTTGCTGCTGGCTAACGTTCAGGAAGCATTCGACCGCTTCGATCTGACGCAAAAAGGCGAGCAGTTTACCAAGATATATGAGAATACCGTGGAAGGCATCATTATCACGGATCAGAATACATTGATACAAGCTGTAAATCCGGCGTTTTCAAACATCACCGGATATCAGTCTGCCGAAGTAATTGGCAAGAAAACCTCGCTATTAAAGTCAGGCAAGCATGATGAAAACTTCTACAGGCTGATTTGGGAGCGATTGAATGAGGACGGCAAGTGGACGGGGGAAATCTGGAGCAAACGCAAGAGCGGAGAAATATATCCGGAATGGCTGAACATAACCGCCATCAGGGATGATCAGGGCAAGGTTACGCAGTATGTCGGGCTTTTCAGCGACGTGTCCGAACACAAGCGCAATGAAGAGCGTCTGCATTATTTGGCCTATCACGATGCCCTGACTGATTTGCCTAATCGTCTGATGTTCAGCGAGCATCTTGAACTCGCGGTCAGACAAGCAGAAAGAAACCATAAAAAAGCGGTTGTGCTGTTGATTGATCTGGACCGATTCAAGAACGTGAACGATTCATTCGGGATGGAACTTGGCGACAAGCTGCTGATTGCCGTTGCCGAACGGCTGAAAGCGCGCCTGCACAAAGGGGACACCATCGCGCGCATGGGCGGGGACGAATACACCGTCCTGTTGCCGCTGGTCGACGACATGAACGACGTCAACTTGTTTGTCGAGCAAATGATGGCCGATTTAAGAAAACCTTTCTCGATAAATGAGAACGAATTGTTTATTGGAGCCAGCATAGGTGTCAGCGTGGCGCCGCAAGACGGCGTTACGCCTGACGATATTCTGAAAAAAGCCGACAGTGCCTTGTACAAGGCAAAGGAGATGGGGCGCAATACTTTCGTATTCTTTGCTCCATCAATGAATGAAAGTGCGGTTGAGCGCACCATCATCGAGAATGACTTGCGAAGAGCCTTGGAACGCGGCGAAATCGAGGTCTTCTACCAACCCAAACAAAGGCTGGAGACCAACACCGTAATCGGCATGGAAGCGTTAGTACGCTGGAATCATCCCAGTCGCGGTCTGGTTTCGCCTAGCGTGTTTATCGGTGTAGCAGAAGACACCGGGCTGATTATCGCGCTCGGGAAAATTATTCTTGAGGAAGCTTGCCGCAAAACCAGCGAACTGCACGCAAAAGGTTTCAGCAATCTGCATGTGGCGGTTAACCTGTCCGCAGTCCAATTCAAGGATGAATATCTGCTGGATGAAATTTCAGTCATTTTGGATAAAACCGGGCTAGCCCCGCGCTTTCTGGAAATCGAGATCACAGAAAGTGCCGTCATGCACGATATTGAATCCAACATTGAGTTTCTGGTTGTATTGAAACGCCTTGGCATCAATCTGGCCATCGATGATTTTGGTACGGGTTATTCGTCGTTAAGTTATCTGAAAAGGCTTCCCGTCGATTTCCTGAAGATCGATCAGTCTTTCGTTCGCGATGTGAATGCAGACCTGCACAGCGCAGAATTGGTGAGGACAATTATCGCCATGGCACATGGGCTGAAGCTGGAGGTTATTGCCGAAGGCGTTGAAACGCTCGACCAGCTTGAGTTCTTGCGACATCACGGCTGCGACATCATTCAGGGCTATTACCTGAGCCGTCCGCTCTCTTTCGCCGACTTCGAGACATTTATGACGAAGTCGCTCAATCCGGAAGGTTAATCAAGTGCCCCCGGCTACCTTGCAAGATGAGCGCGATTGCGCCAGTTCCAGAAAGGAGCGGACAGGAAGTGGGCGAGTCGCGTTATACGTCGATCATCAGCTTGGCAAGCTGGATCATGAATCACCACTCGCGACTCTCAATCCGGACGGTCAGCAAATGTTCTTTACAGAACGACAATGGAGAATGCGCATATGGAACCCCAAACTGCATCAGCGCCCCCCAGTGGGATAACGCACTCGATCATGGTCTTGCTGGTGGACGACCAACCGTTCGTCGCCGAATTGCTACAACGCAAGCTTGCCAATGAACATGACATCAGCATCCATTACTGTCAGGAATCGGAGCAGGCGGTCAGTACCGCCGAAAAAATAAGACCCACCGTCATCTTGCTCGACCTTGTCATGCCAGGAATCGACGGTCTATCCGTTTGCCACTTCATCCGCGCCCATCCCTCCATCTGCGACATACCCGTCATCATGCTTTCCAGCAACGACGACCCCGTCACCAAGGCGGCGGCCTTTGCGGCGGGGGCCAACGATTACATCGTCAAACTCCCCGATTCGATTGAACTGATAGCGCGGCTGCGTTACCACTCCGCCTCCTACGTCAATAAGCAGCAACGGGATGATGCCTACCGCGCGTTACGTGCGAGCCAAATGAAGCTGGAAGAACTCAATATGCAGTTGCTGCTCCTGGCATCATTCCCCAGGATGGATCCCAATCCTATTCTCGAAGTCAATGCGGCCGGAGAGATCACTTATCTGAACCCCGCAGCCGAAAAGTTGTTTCCCGATTTGGCCGAAAAGGGGCTGGAGCATCCTTTGCTCAAAGTGCAGAAAATACCGCTCGAGCTTTTCGCGGAAGGGGACCAACGGGAAATCGTGTTTGAGACCAAGCTCGGCGAACTCATCTACGAACTGCATGTTTATTACATTAAGGAAAGTAGCCTTATCCGCATTCATGCGTTGGACATCAGCGCGCGCAAAAGTGCAGAGGCTGAGCGTCGTCGCCTGAGCGAGGCTGTCGAGCAATCTCTGGAAGCCATTGTGCTGACCGATACCGAACAGCGCATCATTTACATCAATCCTGCATTCACGCGGCTTTTCGGGTACTCCGCACAAGAAGTGAACGGGCAATCCGTCGATTGCCTGGCCGTGGCGGACAGCCCCTACCCCACTCCACGGCAGGTATCGGGGGTTGCGCGCGAGCAGGGCGCCTTCAGCGGCGAGACGTTGCGTCGCGCTAAGGATGGCACCGCCATCCTGGTGCTGCTCAATGTCGCCCCGGTTCGCGACGAGCACGATGAGGTTCGCGGTTACGCCGCCACGATGACGGATATTACCGAATACCGACGCATCGAAATTGAGGCCCGGCAGCGCATGGTGGAACTCAGCCATGCCAACGCTGAACTGCGGGAACTCAATGCCAAGCTGGAACAAGCACAAAGCCAGCTAGTGCAATCCGAGAAAATGGCCTCTATCGGCCTGCTTGCAGCGGGAGTGGCGCATGAGATCAACAACCCCATCGGTTATATCCAATCCAATCTGAGTACACTCGAAACCTATATCAAAAAATTCCTTGCCGTGCTGAGCGCGTATGAAAAGTTGGAACTTTCGATACCGGGTAGAAACGATCTATTTACCGGACTGGATGAACTAAAAAAGGAGATGGACATTGCTTATCTGAAGCAGGACGTGGAGGCACTCCTGTCCGAATCCAACGAAGGAATAGATCGGGTAAAAATTATCGTGCAAAACCTCAAGGATTTTTCGCGCATCGATGTTGAAGAGAAGTGGAACCAGGAGGATATTCACCTCGGACTCGACAACACGCTTAATGTGATTTGGAATGAACTCAAGTACAAGTGTGAAGTCGTCAAGGAATATGGTGTGTTGCCACCAGTGGAATGCCGACTTTTTCAATTGAATCAGGTATTCATGAACTTGCTGGTAAATGCCACACAGGCGATCGAAACTCATGGCAGGATCACTATCCGCACGGGAATCAAAAATGATCAAGTCTGGATCGAAATTATCGACAATGGCAAGGGCATTTCTCCGGAAAACCTGGGCCGAATATTCGACCCATTCTTTACGACCAAACCGGTCGGAAAGGGGACGGGACTTGGGCTGTTCGTTTCATTCAGCATTATCCAGAAGCACCACGGACGGATTGAAGTCGAGAGCATTGAGGGAAAAGGCAGCACTTTCCGGGTGTGGCTACCGATCAAGCAACCAGAGGACGACAATGCCGCCCCTGCTGCGGAAGAGTAGCCTGCCAAGACGAGCGAAGCGCGAAGGATGGGCGGCTATCTTGAGGACCAGTTATCTGCACGCTGAATGTCCGCCTTCGAGAAGATTGACTGTTCGGTATGAGTCGATAGCCGCCTTCAATTGAAGTCCGCTATTAGAACCACCGAAAAGCCATCTGGCCTCCGAGAGAGTTGGACTCAACCGAACAACCGATGCTGTGTCGGCTCGCAACCCGATTTGGCCAACCGTTCAAGCGCGAGGCGAGCCGCATCTGTGATGCCGTGCTGCCGCCCCAGTTCCTGCAGTTTCGCGACAGCACGGTCGAATGGGTAGTCCGCATCCGACCATTCCTCGACCAATTCCTTGGCGGATAGCTTGGTCAGTTTCAGTACGCCGGACTTCACCCGCACCAGATGCACGTCGCTCCGCCCCTTCTTTGCGACGATGGCGATATGGCGCTGGCGATCCATCAGCACCTGCCCGCATGTCACATGCAATGCGGGGGCGATGAAATCGACGGTGCTGTAATCGGTGGGATCTTTCGCCATTTTTCCGTGGACGAATGCTGAAAATTGGCGGGATTCTAACCGCAAGCTACTGCCTGCGCTTGTTTCAGGAGCGCTTGCACCAAACTTTTCGGCATATCCATATGCCTAGCGCAAGGTTGATGGGAAATACGAATAAGCGCATAATCCGCGGCTGTTTTTGAGCCCATATATGACTGAATATCTGCTGATTCTGGTCGCCACGGTGTTTGTGAACAACATCGTGATGGTCAAAATTCTCGGGCTATGCCCGTTCATGGGGGTCTCCAAGAAATTGGAGGCCTCCATAGGCATGGGCATGGCGACCACCTTCGTGCTGACGCTGGCGTCGGGCGCCAGCTACCTGATCAACGAATACCTGCTCGGGCCCGAGCTGTCCTATCTGACCACGCTGTCGTTCATCGTGGTGATCGCCGGCATCGTGCAGTTCACCGAGATGGTAATCCAGAAGACCAGCCCGGTGCTGCACCAAGTGCTGGGCATCTACCTGCCGCTGATTACGACCAACTGCGCGGTGCTGGGCATCCCGCTGCTGAACGTGCAGGCCAACCACAACTTCATGGAATCGATCTTCTTCGGCATGGGCGGCGCACTCGGCTTCACGCTGGTGATGGTGCTGTTCGCCGGCATGCGCGAGCGCATGGAAGGCGCGGACGTGCCGGGAATCTTCAAGGGATCGGCCATCGCGATGATTACCGCCGGGCTGATGAGTCTGGCATTCATGGGTTTCTCCGGGTTGATTAAATAATGTTGGAAGCGCTGCTGGTGATGAGCTTAATCGCCCTCGCGCTCGGCGCGGTGCTGGGCTATTCCGCGATCAAGTTCCGCGTCGAAGGCAATCCGCTGGCGGACAAGGTCGATGCGCTGCTGCCGCAGACGCAGTGCGGCCAATGCGGCTATCCCGGCTGCCGCCCCTATGCCGACGCTATTGTGAGCGGCGAAGCGGACATCAACCTGTGCCCGCCCGGCGGCGAGGAAGGCATACAGAAACTGGCCGACCTGCTCGGCGTGGAGTTCAAGCCTTTCGGCGCAGGCGCGGAACCCAAACCCAAGGCCGTCGCCTTCATCGACGAGAACACTTGCATCGGCTGCACGCTTTGCCTGCAAGCCTGCCCGGTCGATGCGATCATGGGCGCGGCGAAACAGATGCACACCATCATCGCCTCGGAATGCACCGGCTGCGAGCTGTGTGTCGCGCCCTGCCCGGTCGATTGCATCAGCATGGTGACCATAAGCGAGAACGTCGAAAACTGGAAATGGAAGTATCCGGTCTACGCCCTGAAATCCGTGCCCCCGGAAACCACGAGTCGGACACCCGTATGAGGACGCTGTTCAAATTTCACGGCGGGGTGCATCCGCCCGGCAACAAGGCGCAATCGACGCAACAGCCGACCGCGGTCGCGCCCATCCCGGCCAAACTGGTCATCCCGTTTCGCCAGCATGCGGGCGAGGCGGCAAAGCCGGTGGTGCAGGTCGGTGACCATGTGCTGAAAGGCCAGCTGATCGGCGAACCCGCAGGCTTCATCTCCAGTGCGATCCATGCGCCGACTTCCGGCACGATAACCGCGATCGACATACAGCCGGTCGCCCATCCTTCCGGCCTGCCCGACCTGTGCGCGACGCTGATCCCGGACGGACGCGACGAATGGGTGGAACGCAAACCGACCGATTACCGCACGCTGCCCGCAGACGAACTGCGCCACCTGCTGCGCATGTCCGGCATCGTCGGCCTGGGCGGCGCAGTGTTCCCCAGCGACGTCAAGCTGCGCCCGCTGCGCGACCATCCGAACAAGGACATCGGCACGCTGATCCTGAACGGCGCGGAATGCGAGCCCTGGATCACCTGCGACGACATGCTGATGCGCGAACGCGCCGCCGAAATCGTGCAGGGCGCGGAGATGCTGCGCTCCATGCTGGGCTCGCGGGAAGTGCTGATCGGCATCGAGGACAACAAGCCCGAAGCCATCGCGGCGATGCGCCTGGCGGTGGCCGACAGCGGCCTGCCCTTCGAGGTAGTCGCCGTGCCGACCATCTATCCGGGCGGCAGCGCAAAGCAATTGATCCGCGTGCTGACCGGACTGGAAGTGCCTTCCGGCAAACTGCCCACCGACATCGGCGTGCAGTGCTTCAACGTCGCCACCGTCTACAGCGCATGGCGCGCCGTCGCGCACGGCGAACCGCTGATCTCGCGCGTTGTCACCGTGACCGGCAATGTCGCACGGCCGCGCAACTACGAGGCGCTGATCGGCACGCCGCTGACCGACCTGATCGCGCTGGGCGAGCCCTTGCCGGACACCGACGGCTACATCATGGGCGGCCCGATGATGGGCACACCGCTGCCCTCGACCTCCGTGCCGCTGGTCAAGGCGGGCAACTGCATCATCGCCGGCTCGAAGAAACTGTTCCCGCCGCCTCCGCCCGCACTGCCCTGCATCCGCTGCACGCGCTGCGCGCAGGCTTGCCCGGCGGACCTGCAACCGATGGATCTGTACTGGTTCTCCCAGTCGAAAAATTTCGGCCAGGCGCAGGCATTCAGCCTGTTCGACTGCATCGAGTGCGGCGCATGCAGCTATGTCTGCCCCAGCCACATTCCGCTGGTGCAATATTTCCGCTTCTCCAAGAGCGAAATCCGCATGCGCGAACAGGAGAAACAGGCAGCCGACCGGGCGCGCGAGCGCCACGAATACCGCGAATTCCGCATCGAACGCGAGAAGCAGGAGAAGGCCGAGCGGCTTGCCGCGAAGGAGAAGGCTGCCGCCGCTGCCAAGCCGGTCGAGCCGCCAGTCGTCGCGACCAACCCCGATGCCGCTCCGGAAAATACCGCCCAGATGAAAATCCAGGCGGCAATCGAACACGCCAAAGAGCAGGCTGCCGCGATCAAGCCGAAGAACACTGAAAACCTGTCCGCGGAACAACTGGCGGAGATCGCCGAGATCGAGGCGCGCCGCGCGCGCATCCGCGAGACGGCGAAGTCCGACGTGGAACCCCCGAAGGAATAACATGGCCGCATTCTTCTCACCCTTCATCAGCAAACCGGACACCGTCGCGCAAATCATGCTCAGAGTGATGCTGGCGCTGCTTCCCGGCATCGCGATGTATGTCTGGTATTTCGGCCCGGCAATTCTGGTGTCCATCGCATTGGCCAGCGTCACCGCACTGGCGACCGAAGCTGCGATGCTGAAGCTGCGCAACCGTCCCGTCGCACCATTCCTGCAGGACAACAGCGCGCTGCTGACCGGCTGGCTGCTGGCACTATCCATCCCGCCGCTCGCGCCCTGGTGGCTGATCGTGGTCGGCACCGCATTTGCGATCAGCATTTCCAAGCACCTGTATGGCGGCCTCGGCAACAACCCGTTCAACCCGGCGATGATCGGCTTCGCGGTGCTGATCGTGTCGTTCCCGGCGCAGATGACGCACTGGCTGACGCCGCACGGTCTCGGACAGGTCGAACTGGGCTTCCTCGACCAGTTGCGCTATACCTTCCTCGGCTCGCTGCCGCCGGGCGTGACGCTGGACGCGATCACGATGGCGACGCCGCTGGATACGCTGAAGACGCGATTGCATCTGGACGAGTCGGTCAAACAGATATTCGACATGCCGATCTACGGACGGCTGGCCGGCCAAGGCAGCGAGATGGTGTCCCTGGGCTTCCTCGCCGGCGGCCTGTACCTGATCGCCGCGCGCATCATCACCTGGCATGTTCCGGTCGCCTACCTGGGCGCACTGTTCGCCACCGCCGGCATCTTCCACCTGACCGATCCGGCCCACTACGTCACGCCGCTGTTCCACTGGTTCTCGGGTGCGGCGATGCTGGGCGCGTTCTTCATCCTGACCGACCCGGTAACCAGCCCGACCACGAACAAGGGCAAGCTGATCTTCGCCGCGGGCGCAGGACTTTTGACCTACCTGATCCGCGCGTTCGGCGGCTTCCCGGACGGCATCGCCTTCGCCACGCTGTTGATGAACATCTGCGTGCCGCTGATCGTGCTCTATACCCAGCCCAAGGTGTTCGGCAAGAAGCATCCGTCCGGCAAGAACGGAGGTGCGCAATGAGGCGCTCGATAGCGAAGGCCTCGCTCCACACCGCGGCCAACCTGCTGTTCTTCACGCTGATCGGCACCGCCATGCTGGCGCTGACCTACAACCTGACGCATGACACCATTGCGCAAAGCGTGGAAAACGAGAAGCTGAAACTGGTCTCGCAGATCGCCCCAGCCTCGGCCTACGACAACGACATCATGAAGGACACCGCCGAACTGGCGGCCGACGAACTGCTGGGCACGAAGACGCCGACCACGATCTATCGCGGCCGACTGAACGGCGAACCGTCCATCGTGGTATTGCAGGCCATCGCGCCGGACGGCTACAGCGGCCGCATCGACCTGATCGTCGCCGTCCACCGCGATGGTCGCCTGGGCGGCGTGCGCGTGGTCGCGCACAAGGAGACGCCGGGGCTGGGCGACTACATCGAGATCGCCAAGGGCAACTGGATCACCGGCTTCGACGGCCTGACGCTGGCCGGCCGCAAGGATGCCGACTGGAAAGTAAAAAAGGACGGCGGCACATTCGACTACGTCGCGGGCGCGACCATCACGCCGCGCGCGGTGGTCAAAGCGGTACACAAGGCGCTGCGCTACGCGGAACAGCACCATGAAGAATTATTCGCAGATGTAGGGGCACGGCGCGCCGTGCCCATGCCGGTGCCGGAACAAAAGCCCCTCGCCCCCCCTCTGGAGAACGCCAAATGACCTATCAGGAAATTCGTGACATCTTCCACAACGGCCTGTGGAAACAAAACCCTGGCATCGTCCAGTTGCTCGGCCTGTGCCCGCTGCTGGCGATCAGCAGTTCGGTGGTGAACGCGGTCGGGCTCGGTCTGGCGACTGTGCTGGTCATGGCGCTATCGAACACCGCCGTCGCGGCGATACGTGAATTCATTCCCAACGAGGCCCGCATCCCGGTGTATGTGCTGCTGATCGCGGTGCTGGTCACCATCGTGCAGTTGCTGATGAACGCCTATGTCTATTCGCTGTATGTGGTGCTGGGCATCTTCATCCCGCTGATCGTCACCAACTGCATCATCCTCGCGCGCGCCGAATCGTTCGCGTCGAAGAACGGCGTCGCCGCCTCGGCGCTGGACGGCATCGCGATGGGCTTGGGGCTAACCGCCGTGCTGGGCGTGCTGGGCGCGGTGCGCGAAATCTTCGGCCACGGCACGCTGCTGTCCGGCATCGACATGGTGTTCGGCGAAGCGGCGAAGTCCTGGGTGATCACCGTGATTCCCGACTATCACGGCTTCCTGCTCGCGGTGCTGCCGCCCGGCGCGTTCATCGTGCTCGGCCTGCTGATCGCCGGGCGCAACTGGCTCACGCTGCGCGCGGAACAGAAGGCACGCGGACAAGTTTCCGAGCAGGTGTCCGATACCGTAGCGACCGCTTAATGAACGCAGCCAAGCGCCGCGAAATCTTCCTGCGCCTGCAAGCGGCGAATCCTCACCCCACCACCGAGCTGGAATACCGCACGCCGTTTGAGTTGCTGGTCGCGGTGATGCTCTCGGCGCAAGCCACCGACATCAGCGTCAACGCCGCGACGCGCCAACTCTATCCGGTCGCCAACACGCCGCAAGCGATACTCAATCTGGGCGAAGCGGGATTGCGTGTATACATCCAGCGCATCGGCCTGTACAAAACCAAGGCGAAGCATGTAATCCAGACCTGCCGCTTGCTGCTGGAACACCACGGCGGAGAAGTCCCGCAGACGCGCGAGGAACTGGAGGCGCTGCCCGGCGTTGGCCGCAAGACTGCCAACGTGATACTCAACACCGCCTTCGGCCAGCCGACCATCGCGGTGGACACGCATATCTTCCGCGTCAGCAACCGCATCGGCCTCGCCCCCGGCAAGACCGTGCTCGAAGTCGAGAACAAGCTAATCAAGGTGGTGCCGGAAGAGTTCAAGCACGACGCGCACCACTGGCTGATCCTGCACGGCCGCTACGTGTGCCAGGCGCGCAAGCCGAAGTGCGGCGCGTGCATCATCGAAGACCTGTGCGAATACAGGGATAAAAAGTTCGATTGAACCTGGAAACCGTAGTTGAATGGTAATCCCCCCATTCTTAGCAGCGGTCAGAAGTAGAGTTGGTTAAAAGAGCTAACTTCTGTTTCGGGGTGATGCCGCCGAGCGCCATGTTGGGGCGCTCGTGATTGTAAGTCCACATCCACTGGGTTGCATAATCCTGTACCTCGCCAATCGACTCGAACAGGTAATGGCTTAGCCAGTCGTAGCGCACCGTCCGGTTGTAGCGTTCGATATAGGCATTCTGCTGAGGTTTGCCCGGCTGGATGTGGTCAAGCCGAATGCCCTGTCGTTCCGCCCAATTCGTCAGTGTGCTACCAATGTATTCCGGGCCGTTATCGCTGCGAATGGCCTGCGGCTTACCACGCCACTCGATGATCTGATCCAGCGCCCGTACCACCCGATCTGCCGGCAGTGACAGATCAATGTCGATCGCCAAGGCTTCCCGATTGAAGTCATCGATCACGTTGAACAGTCTGTAGCTGCGGCCATCGGACAGCTGGTCATGCATGAAGTCCATAGACCAGCATTGGTTGATGGCTTCCGGCACGGCTAACGGCTCAGGTTTCTCCCGAACGATGCGCTTCCTGGGCTTGATCCGCAGGTTCAGTTCCAGTTCGCGGTAAATGCGATAAACGCGTTTGTGATTCCATCCATAGCCCTTCACATTGCGCAGATACAGGAAGCACAACCCGAATCCCCAGTTGCGCTGATTGTGAGTCAGACGAATCAGTTGATCGGCGATTTCAACATTCTCTGCCGACTGTTTTGCCTGGTGGCGGTAGCAGGTCTGGCTGATGCCAAAGGCCAGACAAGCCAGTCGGATGCTGGTACCTCGGCTGTCTACGGTCTGTTGCGCCATCTCGCGTCGGCAAGATGGCTTCACCACTTTTTTTGTAGGGCCTCCTGAACAATCTCGGCTTTGAGGCGTTCTTCGGCATACATCTTCTTGAGGCGACGGTTCTCGTCTTCGAGCTCCTTGAGGCGCGCCATCAGGGATGCGTCCATGCCGCCAAATTTGCTGCGCCATTTGTAAAACGTGGCGGAACTGATGCCGTGCTCCCGGCAGAGTTCGGGAACCGGGCTGCCAGCCTCCGCTTGCTTGAGTACGGCAATGATCTGGCTGTCTGAAAATCGTGATGTCTTCATGTAAAACTCCCTCGCTTTCTAATTGAGAAAATTCTACTTTTAACTGCGGCTAATTTCAGGGGGGATTACCATGGCTGCAAGCCCCATGCTAGGATACTTATGCACTTTCAATGCAAAGGAATAAAACGATGAACCAACTTATGCTGCAATCCTCAGCAGAATATGCGGCGCTTCCGCCGATCACACGTATATCCTCTTCTTTACGGAGCCTTGCGCATATGAAATCAGTAATTGTCTTATTTTGTCTCTTACTTGGATTTGTTACTTGTGGGTATGCCGAAACATACAAAGATATTGGGCCGTTAGATACTCTTGGTGATTTGAAAGCAAGATTTCCCAAAGCCACCTTCATAAAACAAAATCCTGCTTGGGCTCAAAAGACTGACGTCATGTATCAAATTTCCGGCGAAGGCATGAGTGGAAAAATTATCGTTAAGCTTTACGATGGGCGTCCACTGTATCAAGAGATGCTCGAAAAAAACCCCGAAATTGATAACTCTGAGTTTTATCGAAAGCTGGTGAACGAAACAGACGATGAGGCCATTTCTGTCGAGTGGGTTCGATGGATTCCTGACTACATAATTCCAGCTTCCCGCTTCATTTCGAAGTACGGCAAACCAGATAAATCTGGTTTTGCTGATGAAGACCTTCAGCCATATCGCCTATGGGAGAAAAAGGGACTGACAGCTTATCTAACCGACGATGAAAAGAATGTCGTGCGAGTTGACTTCCAATTTACGAGAAATGAACACCGTGCGGCATATCTGCGAAAGTACAAGTTTGTCCCGCCTTGGTTGAAGAATGATCAACCTACCAAAAAAGGAAACAAGTGATAACGCTGGACATTGCAATCGAGGGGATGCTTACGCAATGACACTGCGCAAGCATCCCCAAACTTGAACATTAACTCGCAGCGCCCTTCACCACCTCCGCAATCCTCTCCGCACACCGATTCACCAGCCCCCCATCCTCCCCCTCCACCATCACCCGCAACAGCGGCTCGGTTCCGGAGGGCCGCAACAACACCCGCCCCTTGCCATCCAACTCGCGTTCGGCCTCAACCACCGCATCTTTCACCGCCTGCAACTCCAGCAACCCAGCCGCCTTGCCGGTGACCTTCACGTTGATCAGCACCTGTGGATACATCTTCAGGTCGGCCGCCGCCTCGGCGAGGCTCTGGCCGCTGGCGCGCAACGCGTGCAGCACTTGCAGCGCGGAGACGATGCCGTCGCCGGTGCTGTGCTTGTCTAGGCAGATGACATGGCCGGAGTTTTCGCCGCCGAGTTGCCAGCCGTTGGCCAGCAACTGCTCCATCACGTAACGGTCGCCGACCTTGGCGCGCGAGAACGGGATGCCCAGTTTCTGCATCGCGTGCTCGAACGCGAGGTTGGTCATCAGCGTGCCGACCACACCGCCCTGTAGCTTGCCCTGAGTCTGGCGATGCTTCGCAATCACGTACAGCAACTGGTCGCCGTCGTAGAGCGTCCCTGCCGCATCCACCATCACCAGGCGGTCGCCGTCACCGTCCAGCGCAACGCCGAGATCGGCCTTGTGCTCGACCACGGCCTTTTGCAGGTTGGCTGGCTTGGTCGCGCCGTAGCCGTCGTTGATGTTCTTGCCGTTCGGCTCCGCGCCGATGGCGATCACGTCCGCGCCGAGTTCGTGGAATACGTGGCGCGCGATGTGGTAGGTCGCGCCGTGCGCACTGTCCACGACGATCTTCATGCCGCGCAGATTCATCTCGTTCGGGAAGGTGCTCTTGCAGAATTCGATGTAGCGCCCGACCGCGTCGTCGATGCGCTTGGCCTTGCCCAGATTTTCCGAAGCGTTGGTCTGCATCGCGTTGTCCAGCGCTGCCTCGATGGCAAGCTCCACCGCATCGGGCAGCTTGGTGCCGTCGCCGGAGAAGAACTTGATGCCGTTGTCCTCGAACGGATTGTGCGACGCGGAGATCACCACGCCCGCCTGCAGGCGCAGCGCGCGCGTCAGGTAGGCCACCGCCGGCGTCGGCACCGGGCCGGCGAGATAGACATCGATACCCGCGGCAATCAGGCCGGCTTCCAGCGCGGATTCCAGCATGTAGCCGGAGATGCGCGTGTCCTTGCCGATCAGCACTGCCGGACGTTCGCCGCGCGTGTGCTCGGCGGTCGCGAGCACCTTGCCCGCCGCATAGCCCAGATGCATCACGAACTGCGGCGTGATGGGATGTTCGCCCACGCGTCCGCGCACACCATCGGTACCGAAATATTTTCTGCTCATTGCAAACCTCGTAAAGAATTCTCTCAGCACCGGAATTCCTTCCCCCTGAAAAAGGAAAGGTCCGGATGGGGGCAAGTTTCTACCCCCTCCCTAACCCTCCCCCTGCATGGGGGAGGGAATGTTATTGATTTACCGCATTCCAGATTTTCAGCGCATCCACCGTCTCGCGCACGTCGTGCACGCGCACGATGGCAGCGCCGCGCTGCACTGCAATCAATGCCGCAGCGACGCTGGCGGCCTGCCGCTCGCCGACGTCGCGTCCGGTGATCGCACCCAGCATGGACTTGCGCGACATCCCCGCCAGCACCGGCACGCCGAGCGCGCACATCGCGTCCATGTGGCGCAACAGCGCGAGATTATGCGCCAGCGTCTTGCCGAAACCGAAGCCGGGATCGATGGCGATGCGTTCGCGCGCGATGCCGGCGGCCTCGGCGACGGCGATACGGCCGCGCAGAAATCCGATCACCTCGACGATCACGTCCTGATAGTGCGGCTGCTGCTGCATGTTCTGCGGGTCGCCTTGCTTGTGCATCAAGCACACCGCGGCATCGCTCCGGACGACCGCATCCAGCGCGCCTTCCGCCAGCAGCGCATTCACGTCGTTGACCATGCAGGCACCCGCGGCCAGCGCGGCGAGCATCACTTCCGGCTTCCAGGTGTCGATGGAGACGGGAACGCCGCGCAGCGCCTCGACGAGCGGCAGCACCCGGTCGAGCTCTTCCTGCACGCCGACCGGCGCGGCACCCGGCCGCGTGGATTCGCCGCCGACATCGAGGATGTCCGCCCCCTCCGCGATCAGTTCATGCGCATGCTCTATCGCCGCAGCGGCCGAAAAAAAACGTCCGCCGTCGGAGAACGAATCGGGCGTGACGTTGACGATGCCCATCACGAGTGGGCGATCAAGTTTGAGTTGGAATTTGCCGCAGTGTAAAAACATTTAAGGGAAACGAGAAACGGAAAATGGGAAACGGGCGGTTATTCACCTTTCCCGTTTCTCATTTCCCATTTCCCGGATTTCAGGTTTCCTGCGCAGGCTGCGTAGGCGTGGTCGCCGGGGCGGTCGGCGCCTGGTCCTTGGGCGGCTCCGGGGCCTTGTTGCTCTGGGTCGGCTTCGGCTCGCGCGGAGGATTACCGGCCATGATGTCGTCGATCTGATCCGCGTCTATGGTTTCCCATTCCAGCAACGCCTTGGCCATCGCCTCCATCTTGTCGCGGTTGTCCTCGATCAGCTTGCGCGCCAGCCCATATTGCTCGTCGAGGATGCGGCGGATCTCCGCATCCACTTTCTGCATGGAAGCTTCGGAGATGTTCTTGTGCGTGGTCACCGAACGGCCGAGGAAGACTTCGCCCTCGTTCTCGCCATAGACCATGGTGCCCAGCGCCTCGGACATGCCCCATTGCGTGACCATCTTGCGGGCCATGTCGGTGGCGCGTTCGAAATCGTTGGATGCGCCCGTGGTCATCTGATGCATGAATATCTCTTCGGCGATGCGTCCGCCGAACAGCACCGCGATGGTCGACAGGATGCGGGTCTTGTCCATGCTGTAGCGGTCTTCCGACGGCAGCTGCATGGTCAGGCCCAGTGCGCGGCCGCGCGGAATGATCGTGACCTTGTGCACCGGATCTGTCTTGGGCATCAGCCTCGCGACCAGAGCATGTCCGGATTCGTGGTAAGCGGTGTTCTTGCGCTCTTCTTCCGGCATGATCATGGAACGGCGCTCGGCCCCCATCATGATCTTGTCCTTGGCCGACTCGAAGTCGTCCATGTCGACGAAACGTTTGCCGCGGCGGGCCGCGAACAGCGCCGCTTCGTTGACCAGATTGGCGAGATCCGCACCGGACATGCCGGGCGTGCCGCGCGCCAATATGTCGGCTTTCACGTCCTGCGCGACGGGAACCTTGCGCATGTGCACCATCAGGATTTGTTCGCGACCACGGATGTCCGGCAACGGTACGACGACCTGACGGTCGAAACGACCGGGGCGCAGCAAGGCGGAATCCAGCACATCCGGGCGGTTGGTCGCGGCGATCACGATCACGCCGGAAGCGCCCTCGAAACCATCCATCTCGACCAGCAGCGCGTTCAGCGTCTGCTCGCGCTCGTCGTTGCCGCCGCCTAGGCCTGCGCCGCGCTGGCGACCGACCGCGTCGATCTCGTCGATGAAGATGATGCAGGGGGAATTCTTCTTGGCCTGCTCGAACATGTCGCGCACGCGCGCCGCGCCGACGCCGACGAACATCTCGACGAAATCGGAACCGGAGATCGAGAAGAACGGCACCTTGGCCTCGCCCGCGATGGCCTTCGCCAGCAGGGTCTTGCCGGTGCCGGGCGAGCCCACCATCAGCACGCCGCGCGGGATGCGCCCGCCGAGGTTCTGGAACTTGGACGGATCGCGCAGGAAGTCCACCAGTTCGGAGACTTCTTCCTTGGCCTCGTCGCAACCGGCCACGTCCGCGAACGTAACGCGCTCCTTCGCGTCGTCCAGCAGACGCGCCTTGCTCTTGCCGAACGAGAACGCGCCGCCCTTGCCGCCGCCCTGCATCTGGCGCATGAAGAATATCCACACCGCGATCAGCAAGATCATCGGGAACCAGGACACGAAGATGTTCATCAGGAAGGACGGCTCTTCCTCGGGCTTGGCCTCGATGGTCACGCCGTTCTTCAGCAGGTCGGACACCATCCACAAGTCGTTAGGCGCATAGCTGGTGATGCGCTTGCCGTCGCTGGTGGTCGCCTTCAGCGTGCGCCCCTCGATGGTCACCTTGGTGATGTGTCCCTGCCTGACTTCTTCGAGGAACTGCGAATATTCGAGTTGCGCCTGCACTGTCTGCTGCTGGCGGTCGTTGAACTGGTTGAAGACGGTCATCAGCACCAGGGCGACGACCATCCAGATTGCGACACTTTTAAACATGTTGTTCAAGATAACTCCTTAACCGGCGCGTTACGCGCTGCCGAATGGGCATTAGACTATGTATCGCCCGATTACTCAAGCGGTCCGGTTGCCAATAAATACACTTCGCTACTACGGTCGCGCGAGGCTTTAGGCTTGCGCGACGCCACCTTCGAAAAGCGGCCGCGCATCTGTTTCAAATACTCCTCGAAACCCGCACCCTGAAACACCTTGACCAGGAAACTCCCCTCCGGCGTCAGGTGTTCGAGTGCGAACTCCATCGCCAGTTCCGCCAGATACATCGCACGCGCCTGATCGGCGGACACGATGCCACTCATATTGGGGGCCATATCCGAAATAACAAGCCCGACCGGCCTGCCTTGCAGCAAATCTTCGAGTTGTTTCAGCACCGCATCGTCGCGGAAATCGCCCTGGATGAAATCCACACCCGCTAAAGGGTCCAGCGGCAGCAAGTCCAGGGCTATCACCTTGCCGCCGCGCCCGACCTTGTGCGCCGCCACTTGCGACCAACCGCCGGGGGTCGCACCGAGATCCACCACGACCATGCCGGGCTTGAGCAGATGATCCTTGGCGTCGACCTCGAGCAACTTGTATGCGGCGCGCGAACGGTAGCCGTCCTTCTGCGCGAGCTGCACAAAAGGGTCGTTGATATGCTCACGCATCCATTGTTTGCTGGTTTTGGAAGGCTTCATCGTTTAGAATCCGTGCCTTAAATTTGGAGTGCCATCATGTTATCGCTTACCGTCGAACAACGCCTCGCCCTGAAAGGCCGCGCCCACGCCCTGAATCCAACCGTGATGATAGGCAATGCCGGTCTCACCGAGACGGTGCTGAAAGAGATCGCGGCTACACTGAAGGCCCACGAACTCATCAAGATCCGCGTCATGGCGGAACGCGAACAACGCGAAGCCATCATGACCGAAATCTGCACCCAGCTGAACGCCGCCCCGGTGCAGCATATCGGCAAGATTCTGGTGATCTACCTGCCCAACCCGGAAGCGGGCCAGATCGAACTCAAGAAGATGCCGCGCCACAAGGGAAAGAAACCGCTGACCAAGAAGCAACTGGGAAGCAGAACCTAGGGTCGGGCTCCGCCCGACTGGGAAGTAGGAAGTGGAGCGGCACTTCGTGCCTCAGTAGTAAGTGGGTTTTCCCACTCCCTACTCCCTACTTGCCACTCACCAGCTTCAAACGTACTGAACTTCCACCACCTCGTACTCCCGCACGCCGCCCGGCGCCTGCACTTCGGCGACGTCACCGCAGCTCTTGCCGATCAGTGCGCGTGCAACCGGCGAACTGATCGAAATCTTGCGTTTCCTGATGTCCGCCTCGTCGTCGCCGACGATCTGGTAGGTCACCACGTCGCCGTTGTTGACGTCTTCCAGCACCACCGTCGTGCCGAACACACAGCGCCCATCCGCATTTAGCGTCTTGGGATCGATGATCTGCGCGCTGCCCAGCTTAAATTCCAGCTCAACGATACGACCCTCGACAAACGACTGGCGCTCCTTGGCGGCCTCGTATTCGGCATTCTCCGACAGGTCGCCCTGCGCGCGCGCTTCCGAGATCGCATTGATCACCGAAGGACGTTCCACCGTCTTCAGGTTATGCAGTTCTTGGCGCAATAACTCAGCGCCGATGAGGGTCAATGGGATCTTGCTCATGCTCAAACTCTCTTAAATCAGTCGTTAGTTGATAGTTGTTAGCGGCAGGCCGGGCTTTTCCCGACATGGCGGGAAAAGCCCGCCCTACCTAGCCAGCAACCAGTCTTTTATGTTGTGTCTGCACGTCGTACACCTGCAAGTCAGCCAGATGCTGCATGCCGAGGCAGGCGGCGCGCGCGCCGGCCAGCGTGGTGTAGTAGGTCACGCGGCCCTGCAACGCCGCATGGCGGATCGAGTACGAATCGCGCATCGCGGAAGGCTTGCTATCCACGGTGTTGACGATCAGGCTGACTTCGCCGTTCTTGATCATGTCCACGATATGCGGACGGCCTTCGGCCACCTTGTTGACTGCCGTCACGGCGACGCCGGCTGCGGCGATGGATGCGGCAGTGCCGCGCGTCGCCAGTATCGTGAAGCCCAGCTCGACCAGCGAACGCGCCACTTCGACCGCCCCACCCTTGTCCTCATCGCGCACGCTGATGAACACCTTGCCATCCTTGGGCAGCTTCACGCTGGCTGCGAGTTGCGACTTGACGAAGGCTTCGGCGAAAGTCTCGCCCACGCCCATCACCTCGCCGGTAGATTTCATCTCGGGGCCGAGGATGGTATCGACGCCGGGGAACTTGATGAAGGGGAACACCGCTTCCTTCACAGAGTAATACGGCGGAATCACTTCCTTGGTCACGCCCTGATCTGCCAGTGACTGACCAGCCATGCAGCGCGCGGCGATCTTCGCCAGCGGCACGCCGGTGGCCTTGGACACATAAGGCACGGTGCGCGATGCGCGCGGGTTCACTTCCAGCACGTAAACCGTCGAGCTCCCCGCCTTATCAGTTTGTATTGCGAACTGCACGTTCATCAGGCCGATGACGTTGAGTTCTTTCGCCATCGCGACGGTCTGGCGGCGCAACTCGTCCTGCATCGCGGCGGACAGCGAATACGGCGGCAGCGAACAGGCCGAGTCGCCGGAGTGCACGCCGGCCTGCTCAATGTGTTCCATGATGCCGCCGATGATGACTTGCTTGCCGTCGGACACGGCGTCCACATCGACTTCGATCGCGTCGTTCAAGAAGCGGTCCAGCAAAATCGGCAGGCGCTCGGGCCAGGTCTTGGCCAGTTCTTCCGCATCGCGCATGTAACGCTCGAGATCGGCCTGCGCATGGATGATCTCCATGCCGCGGCCGCCCAGCACGTTGGAAGGACGCATGACCAGCGGATAGCCGATCTCGGCGGCGCCCGCGACCGCCTCGGCCACATGACTCGCGGTGCGGTTGGGCGGCTGCTTCAATTCAAGCTTGCGCAGCATCGTCTGAAAGCGCGCGCGGTCTTCCGCCATGTCTATCATGTCCACCGAGGTGCCGATGATGGGCACGCCGTTCTTTTCCAGCCCGTGCGCGAGCTTCAGCGGCGTCTGGCCGCCGTACTGCACGATCACGCCGACCGGCTTCTCGACGGCGACGACTTCCAGCACGTCCTCCAGCGTCAGCGGCTCGAAGTACAGGCGATCGGAAGTGTCGTAGTCGGTGGAAACGGTCTCGGGGTTGCAGTTGACCATGATGGTCTCGTAGCCGTCCTCGCGCATCGCCAGCGCGGCATGCACGCAGCAATAGTCGAACTCGATGCCCTGGCCGATGCGGTTAGGACCGCCGCCCAGCACCATGATCTTCTTGTTGTTGGTCGGCTGCGATTCGCACTCTTCCTCATAGGTCGAGTACATGTAGGCGGTGTTGGTCGAGAACTCGGCGGCGCAGGTATCGACGCGCTTGAACACCGGACGCACATTCAGCGCGTGGCGATAGGCGCGCACCGATTCGTCGTCGATGCCCAACAGCTTCGCCAGACGCGCATCGGCGAAACCGCTGCGCTTCAAGGCGCGCAGATGATCCGCGCTGATGCTTTCCAGCGTGTGGCCTGCAAGTTCCTGCTCCTGACGGATGATGTCTTCGATCTGCACCAGGAACCACGGATCGATCTTGCTGACGTTGAACACTTCTTCGACGCTCATGCCGAGACGGAAGGCATCGCCCACCGCCCAGATGCGATCAGGACCGGGGTTGCCCATCTCGGAGACGATGGCTTCGCGGTCTGTGTACTTGCTGTCCAGCCCGTTCACGCCGACTTCCAGGCCGCGCAGAGCTTTCTGGAACGATTCCTGGAAGGTGCGGCCGATGGCCATCACCTCGCCCACAGACTTCATCTGCGTGGTCAGACGGTCGTTCGCCTGCGGGAATTTTTCGAACGCGAAACGCGGAATCTTGGTGACCACGTAATCGATGGTCGGCTCGAACGAAGCCGGGGTCGCACCGCCGGTGATGTCGTTCTTCAACTCGTCCAGCGTGTAGCCGACGGCCAGCTTGGCCGCGACCTTGGCAATCGGGAAGCCGGTCGCCTTGGAAGCCAGTGCAGACGAACGCGACACGCGCGGGTTCATCTCGATCACCACCATGCGCCCGTCGTCCGGATTGATGGAGAACTGCACGTTGGAACCGCCGGTCTCCACGCCGATTTCGCGCAGCACCGCCAGCGAGGCGTCGCGCAGGATCTGGTATTCCTTGTCGGTCAGCGTCTGCGCGGGTGCGACGGTGATCGAGTCGCCGGTATGCACGCCCATCGGGTCGAGGTTCTCGATGGAACAGATGATGATGCAGTTGTCGTTGCGGTCGCGCACGACTTCCATCTCGTATTCTTTCCAGCCGAGCAGCGACTCTTCGATCAGCAACTCTTTGGTCGGCGAAGCTTCCAGACCGCGCTCGCAAATTTCCATGAATTCTTCGCGGTTGTAGGCGATGCCGCCGCCGGAACCACCCATCGTGAACGACGGACGGATGATGGTCGGATAGCCCATGGCCTGCTGCACTTGCAGCGCTTCTTCCATGCTGTGCGCAATCGCGGAACGCGCCGAAGCCAGCCCGATGCGCGTCATTGCCTGCTTGAATTTCTCGCGATCTTCCGCCATGTCGATGGCGTCGCGCGAGGCGCCTATCATCTCGACCTTGTATTTTTCCAGCACACCGTGCTTGGCCAGATCGAGCGCGCAATTCAGCGCGGTCTGTCCGCCCATGGTCGGCAGGATCGCATCCGGCTTTTCCTTGGCGATGATCTTCTCCACCATTTGCCAGGTGATAGGCTCGATGTAGGTCGCATCCGCCATGTTCGGATCGGTCATGATCGTGGCGGGGTTCGAGTTCACCAGGATGACGCGGAAGCCCTCCTCGCGCAGCGCCTTGCAGGCCTGAGCACCGGAATAGTCGAACTCGCACGCCTGACCGATGACGATGGGGCCTGCGCCGATGATGAGGATGGATTTAATGTCTGTGCGTTTTGGCATTTTTTTGCGGGAAGGGGGAAGGGACAAGGGACAAGGATTGGGGAGTGCGGGTTTTACCCTTCTCCCTTCCCTCTTCTCCCTTCTCCAGAACCCCTCTTACTTCCTCTTCTCCATCAAATCAATAAATTTATCGAACAACACATCCACGTCGTGCGGACCGGGGCTCGCCTCGGGGTGGCCCTGGAAACAGAACGCTGGCTTGTCGGTCAACTCGAAACCTTGCAGCGTGCCGTCGAACAGCGAAACGTGAGTCACGCGCGCATTCGCCGGCAGCGTTGCCGCGTCCACCGCGAAACCGTGGTTCTGGCTGGTGATCATCACGCGCTTGCTCTGCATGTCCTGCACCGGATGGTTCGCGCCGCGGTGGCCGAACTTCATCTTGACCGTCTTGGCACCGACCGCAAGGCCCATAATCTGATGACCCAAGCAGATGCCGTACAACGGGATGCTCGCAGCAATGAATTGCTTCGTGGCTTCGATCGCGTAGTCGCAAGGCTCCGGATCGCCGGGGCCGTTGGAGAGGAACACGCCGTCCGGATTCATCGCCAGCACATCGGCAGCGGGAGTTTTTGCGGGAACCACGGTGATCTTGCAGCCGCGCTCGGCCAGCATGCGCAGGATGTTGCGCTTCACGCCGAAGTCGTAGGCCACCACATGAAACTTGGGCTCGGCAATTTCGGGATAGCCCTCGCCCAGCTTCCATTCGCACTGCGTCCATGCGTAGGGCTTATCGCAAGACACCACCTGCGCCAAGTCCATGCCCGCCATGCTAGGCGCTCCTCGCGCAGCAGCCAGTGCGGCCTCCACGTCGTCGCCGGTGGCGATGCAACCGTTCTGCGCACCCTTCTCGCGCAGAATGCGAGTCAGCTTGCGGGTGTCGATCCCGGCGATGGCGACCACGTTATTGGCCTTCAGATAATCGGGCAAAGATTGCGTGCTGCGGAAATTGCTAACCGTCATCGACAGATCGCGAATAATCAGACCGCTAGCGAACACTTGGCGTGACTCGACATCCTCGGTATTCACACCCACGTTGCCGATATGCGGATAAGTCAGCGTGACGATTTGCTTGCAGTAGGATGGATCGGTGAGGATCTCCTGATAGCCGGTCATCGAAGTGTTGAACACCACTTCGCCGACGCTGCTGCCGGACGCTCCGATGGCAATGCCTCGAAACACTGTCCCATCGGATAATACAAGAATGGCAGGGCTCGTTTGCGACACCGGAATACTCCCAAAAATCAGATAACAGCACAGTTGACATAAAGAAGCGGGAGGAACCATGGTTCTCCCGCTCTTTGTTGGCGCGCATTATAGCCGACTGGCGAAGGGGCATCAATGTGCACCGTAAAACCCAAACAAATCAATGCCTCGAACGACACACCCCCCGTTCGGGTAATTGGCGGCGCGCCGCCGGCTGCTAGACTGCCGCGTCCTTTTCGAGATGCAGAACAATGAAACACAGCTACGACGTAGAAGAAGCCAATTTCGACGAACTGGTGGTCGCCCGCTCCCACGAAGTCCCGGTGCTGCTGGACATCGGCGCGGAATGGTGCAGCCCCTGCCGGGTGCTAGGCCCCATGCTGGAGAAGCTGTCCGAGGAATACGGCGGAAAGTTCGAACTGGCCAAGGTCGACGCCGACGAGAACATGAAGATCGCCGGCCGCCACAAGGTCAAAGGCTTCCCGACCGTGATCGCCTACAGCCGCGGACAGGAAACCGACCGCTTCCACAGCGCCCAGCCGCTACATTTTTTGCGCAGCTTCATCGACAAGCTGATTGCTCAGCATCAGTAGGACCGTCATTCCGGCGAAGGCCGGGATGACGGAATGCCGGGCGACACCCGCAGGGAGTACGCCGTGGTTGTAAGGGGCTAAAGCCCCAACAACACACGCAGAGCCCGCCCTACTTCTTGAGTTTCATGAATGCCGCAGCCAGCGCGCCCTGAGCTTCCGGCTGTGCCGGACGCTGCTGCTCGCGCGGCCTGCCGCCCTGAGGACGCGCATCGCGCTGTGCCGGCTTCGCACCGCCCTGCGGCGCCTTGTCTTCCAGGCGCATCGTCAGCGCGATGCGCTTGCGCTTCTCGTCCACTTCCAGCACCTTGACCTTGACCACCTGCCCGGCCTTGACCACGCTGTGCGGGTCTTTGACGAAGGTGTTGGACAGCGCGGAGATGTGCACCAGTCCGTCCTGGTGCACGCCGATGTCCACGAATGCGCCGAACGCGGCGACGTTGGTGACTACGCCTTCGAGGATCATGTCCGGCTTCAGGTCGCGCAGTTCTTCGACGCCTTCGCGGAAGCTCGCGGTCTTGAATTCGGGACGCGGGTCGCGGCCCGGCTTGTCGAGTTCTTTGAGGATATCGGTGATGGTCGGGATGCCGAACTGTTCGTCCATGTACTTCGCCGGGTTCAGCGATTTCAGCAGCGCGCCGTTACCGATCACGGCCTTGATGTCCTGCTTGATGTCCGCGAGGATGCGCTGCACCAGCGGATAGGATTCGGGGTGTACCGCCGAGGCGTCGAGCGGATCGTCCGCGCCCATGATGCGCAAGAAGCCCGCCGCCTGCTCGAAGGTCTTGTCGCCCAGACGCGGCACTTCGCGCAATTGCTTGCGCGAGGTGAAGCGGCCCTTCAGGTCGCGATAGCCGACGATGGCCTGCGCCACGCTGGCGCTCAAGCCGGAGACGCGCGCCAGCAGCGGTGCGGAGGCGGTGTTCACGTCCACGCCGACCGCGTTCACGCAGTCCTCGACCACCGCATCCAGCGAACGCGCCAACTGGGTCTGGCTGACGTCGTGCTGGTACTGGCCGACGCCGATGGACTTGGGATCGATCTTCACCAGTTCGGCCAGCGGGTCTTGCAATCGGCGCGCGATGGACACCGCGCCGCGCAAGCTGACATCCATGTCGGGCAGCTCGCGCGACGCGAATTCGGACGCGGAATACACCGACGCGCCCGCTTCGGACACGACGATGCTGGTCAGCTTCAAGTCGGGATGGCGCTTGATAAGATCGCCAGCGAGCTTGTCGGTCTCGCGCGACGCGGTGCCGTTGCCGATGGCGATCAGCGCGACCTTGTGTTTCGCGGCGAGCAGCGCCAGCGCGTGCAGCGAACCTTCCCAATCGTTGCGCGGTTGGTGCGGATAGATCACTGCGGTATCGACCACCTTGCCGGTCTCGTCCACCACCGCGACCTTGACGCCGGTGCGCACGCCGGGGTCGAGGCCCATGGTCGCGCGCGGGCCGGCGGGGGCGGCCAGCAGCAGGGCTTTCAGGTTGCGCGCGAACACGTTGATCGCTTCGGTCTCCGCATTGGCACGCAACGCCCCCATCAGCTCGGAATCCAGATGCATGAAGGACTTGATGCGCCAGGTCCAGCGCACCGTATCGGCCAGCCACTTGTCGGCGGGACGGTTCTGCTGCGAGATGCCGACGCGGTTCGCGATGCGCAGTTCGCAGGGATTCAGCGGCGCATTCCACGCCGGCTTTTCTTCTTCGCTATCCAGTCGCAATTGCACGTTCAGCAACTCCTCGCGGCGGCCGCGGAAGACCGCCAGCGCGCGGTGCGACGGGATCGTATTGATCGATTCCGAATAATCGAAGTAGTCGGCATATTTTTCCGCCGCCGCTTCCTTGCCCTCGACCACTTTGGATTCGACCACGCCGTGATCCTGCAAATATTCGCGCAGGCTTTGCAGCAGCGTCGCGTCCTCGGCGAAGCGCTCCATCAGAATCTGGCGCGCGCCATCCAGCGCCGCCTTCGCGTCCGGCACGCCGGGATTGTTGTCGCCGAGATCGTTGGCGAACGCCTCCTTCAGATACTTGGCTGCCTCCTCTTCCGGATTCAGCGCAGGATCGGCCAGCAGCGCATCGGCCAGCGGCTCCAGCCCCGCCTCAAGGGCGATCTGCGCCTTGGTGCGGCGCTTGGGCTTATAGGGCAGATACAGGTCTTCGAGCTTGGTCTTGTCCTCGGCATGCATCACCGCATCCAGCAGCTCTGGCGTCATCTTGCCCTGCTCGGTGATCGACGCAACGATGGCCGCGCGGCGGTCTTCCAGCTCGCGCAGGTAGCGCAACCGGTCTTCCAGCATGCGCAGCTGGATGTCGTCCAGACCGCCGGTCGCCTCCTTGCGGTAACGCGCGATGAAGGGCACGGTCGCGCCTTCGTCCAGCATCTCGATGGCGGCGGCAATCTGCGCAGGTTTGGCCGCGATCTCGGCGGCGAGTCGTTGTTCTATCGTTGGCAGCATGGGAGTGTTCCGAATCTAAGCTAGGCATCCCGCCGCAAGCGGAATGCCGGGTGAATTACGAAGGCGCGCATTATGCCGCAATTAAAATGCCGGAGACATGTTAGCCCCCGGGCGATATATCCGCCTTAACGCCGCTCGCCGCCAAGCGCCTCGACGAGGTCCGGCAGCAACTTTTTCAGCTCTCCGGTCATCATGGCGAAGTCGGTGTCGAACACATCGTCCAGGTCGCTGACGTCAGCCTGGTCTTTGAGTATGTCCAGCGGGGTAAGGCGTTTCAGTTGCAGATTTTCGTGCAGTACGAAGGAAAGTTTATCGTTCCAGGTCATCGCCAGTTTGGTGACTTCCTTGCCCGATTTGATGTGCTTGTTAATTTCATCGACTTCAAGCGCATGGCGGACATAGCGCACTGTCGCACGCTCGTCGCCCGTGCCGCGCAATTCGCAATCCCGGTCGATGGTGAATCCGCCGGGAAAGTCTTCCCCGGCGAGCCATGAGGTCATAGCGGAGGAGGCGCGCGTGTTGGTCTTGATGAGACTGAACGAGATGCCATCGACCGACTTGATCAACATTTCGACGAGTTCATCCGCACGGCCCAGATTGGCGGCATCGATCACCAGCAGTTGGTTGTCCGGATCGATCCATGCGCAGGTTTTGCTGCGGATGGCAAACGCGCGGGGAAGCAACTCGTCCGTGATGGACTCCTTGATTTCCTTCATCTGCTTGCGTCCCGGCTTGTACCCTTGCTGCTCTTCGATTTCGGCGGCGCGGGATTTCGCGAACTGATTGATTACGCTCGCCGGAAGAAGCTTTTTCTCCATACCGAGCGCGATCAGCATTTGAGAACCGAGCGTATGCACCAGCGGTTCGCCATCGGTCTTGGGCGATACCCAGCCGCGGCTTTGCATATCTAGGCCGGAGCAGGATTGCAGGATATGTTGCGAGAGTTTTTCTTCGAGGGTGTCGGACGTTGCCGACCATGCATTCAGTCGATAGACCAGAAGATTCTTGAACCACATATATTTAAGACCAGACCTGAGCAATAAGGCGGGCGATTCTATCGTCTCATCAAACGGCAATCCAGCAGTCTCTCGATTTTCGACCATGATTAATGTACGACATACACACGTAATCCCGATTCCACATCGCCGCCCACTCGACCTCCGTTACTCGAAATTGCATTTCATCCTTGAATCCCCCATTCAAAATCCCGGCTTGCCCCGGAGAGCCGTCTCCCTACCGTCATCGATGCCCGCCGGCATCCACAATCGACGAACTGAGGCATAATCCAGGCCGTTCTCAATTCACCGACCGGAGCACCCGCACCATGCTGGAATACATTTTTTTCGATGCAGGATTACGCGACGAATTCGTCGCCCATGCCCGCGATCTCGGGCTGACCTGCGAGTTGCGCGACGACAATATGGGGCTGGTGGTCGCAGTAGACGAGGAGGCGCTGAACGACGAGCTCGAAGACCAGCTGGAGACGCACTACGAACAACTGGAGGAACGCCAGGCCAAACTGCTGACGCAGGAAGAAGGAGGACTCAAGCAACTGGCGGGCTTCCGCGTCAATCTGCCGGACGGCCAGAGCTGCCAGGTCCCGCTGCCGCCTGAAATGGCGAACCGGCTGATGGCAAGCTTCAGTCTCGAAGAGATACAGACGCTGCTCGACACCGTCGCCCGCAGCGTGCTCGACCCGCGCCAGCACTTGTGCAAAATCCTGCGCGAGGAAACATAACCGGCAAGGAGGCTTTCGATGCGCGTCACAGTTCTCGGTTGCAACGGCAGCATCACCGGCGAGCGGCGCACCACTTGCTACTTGGTGGACGACGACATCCTGATCGACGCCGGTTCCGGCGCAGGCGACCTGAGTCTGGAACAAGCCATCGCCATCGACTCGGTATTTTTTACCCACTCGCATCTCGACCACTGCTGTTTCCTGCCGATGCTGGCCGATGCCGCCGGCAATTTTCGCGATAAATCGCTTACGGTGTATGCGCTGCCGGAGACCGTCGCCGCGCTGAAGCAACACATGCTCAACAATGTGCTGTGGCCGGACTACACGGAGCAGCCGACACCGGAACGCCCCTATATCCGATTCCATCCCTTGCGGGTCGGCGAGACCGTCGAACTCAATGGTCGCCGCATCACTGCGCTGCCCGCACAACACGCCGTGCCCTGCGTCGGCTATCGGCTGGACAGCGGCGCGGCCAGTCTGGTGTACAGCGCCGATACGACGTTCTGCGCGGAGTTCTGGCAGGCGCTGAACCGGATCGACAACCTGAAATACCTTCTGATCGAAAACACCTTCATGAACGACAACGCCATCGGCGCAGAGCGCTCGGGCCACATGACCGCCAATCTGCTGGCGCGGGGGCTGCGCCTGTTGCAACGCCCGGTGGCGCTATTCATCGTGCATATGGAAGCCGGGCGCGAACCGGATGCGATGCGGGAAGTGCTGCAAGCAGCGGGAGAGTTCGATCCGCAGCAGTTGCAGCGCGGTCAGGTGCTGGAACTCTGAAAATCCTAAGCCGGAACCAAATGTAGGTCGGGCTCTGCCCGACCGCTTCGCCAAGCTCAGGACAGGCATGGTGGGCAGAGCCCCCTACGGATACCTCGCTGAATTACATAAAAATCAGATCGTCGCCGACATCCGCTGCTGGCTATGGCGCGCGAACAGGAAGCTGACGGTGACTACCGCGACGATGGCGCATCCGATGAACAACTCGCGCCCGTCCTGCCAGGATGACGCTTCGGGAAAGAAACGGCGCGACAGGCCCAATGCCGCAACGAACAGGCTGAGCAGGGCGACCGTGACACCCATGATGCGCGAGGCCGCGCGCGCGGTGGCATCGGCGCGACGCAACAGGTGCGAAATCCACAAGCCGTTGGCAGCATCGGTCAGCATCATGCCGGACATGAAACATCCGGCCAGCAGCAAGGCATGGGACGCGCCGCCGTATTGCGTGGCCGTGGTCGAAAATATCGCCGCCTGGGAAAGCGTATCGAAAGAAAAAGCGAACAGCGCGCCCACCAGCGCGATCGGGAGCGGGTGTGCCGCATGCTTGAGCCGCCCCAGCCAGCGGCCTTTCAGGCCGACCATCTGCACCATCTCGTCTGCGGGAGTCGAGAACACCGCATACAGGTTGAGCGCCCCCAGCGAGATCAGGAAAAACGCCGACACCCAAGCTCCGACATCGTCCATCCATTCCGGGATCGCGCCCTGCCGGAACAACAAGCTGGCGGTGACCGCCACGATGCAGACCACCGCGCCATGCCCCAGCGAGAACAGGAAGCCGCACAGCCGCGCCAATTTCCTGCGTCCGGCGGCGGCATTGAATCGCGTCAATCCGTCTATGGTCGCCAGATGGTCGGCATCCATGCCGTGCTTCATGCCCAATACCAAAGCCAGCGCAACCAAGGGATAAATGCTGTTAGCGATTTCCATGACGCCTCCGTAAGATGAATTACGATATTTTCATAACAAGATTTATGCCAATGGCCTAAGCCGGAACAAATGTAGGTCGGGCTCTGCCCGACATGGCGGGCGAAGCCCGCCCTACGGATGTTATATAACGCATTGCGAATTCCACGGCTACAGCATCTCGTGCGAATCGCTGGAAAGCTTCTTTCCAGCGCGCGTCCCGTTCGGCACGGGCAGACACAGTTTGAACTCCGCGCCGCCCTGCGCCCCTCCAGCCGGATCCAAGTTCCTCGCGGTCAGTTCGCCGCCGTGGCGCTCCACGATGCCGTAGCTGATCGACAGGCCGAGCCCCGTTCCCTTGCCGACTGGCTTGGTGGTGTAGAACGGATCGAATATCTTGCCCATCGCCAGCTCCGAAATGCCGCTACCGTTGTCGCGAAACGCGACGCACACCCACGCGTCCGTCACATGAGCGGCAATCAGCAATTCGGGTTGGGGCTGCCCCGCGGTGGCATCCGATGCGTTCTGCACCAGATTGGTAATCACTTGCTGCATCTGCCCCGGCGAACCGAAGATAACCATCTCGTCCGGCATGTCCGTCACCACATTAAAACTCACCGGGGCGGCGCGCGTCACCCAGTGCACCGAGCGCTCGATGATTTCGGACAAATTGAACTCGACATTCTCATCCCGGTCGGCGGCAGAAAAACGCTTCAGGCCGTCCACGATGTCGCGCGTGCGCCCCGCGCCCTCCACCGCGCCGTCCAGCAGCGGCGAGAGATCGTCGAGAATGCGGTCGATGCGCAGCTTCTCGCGCAACGCGCGCAATTCCGCGCCCGCCATGCCGCCGTGTACCGCATCCAGATAGCGCTTCAGGCGCGGCGTGTATTTCTGCATCGCATGCACGTTGCCGAGCACGAAGCTGATCGGATTGTTCAACTCGTGCGCCACGCCGGCGACCAGTTTGCCCAACGAGGCCATTTTCTCGGATTGCAGCAATTGTTGCTGCGTGCGCTTGAGCTCTTCGTGCGCCTCGCGCAGCTTGTGATAAGCGCGCCGCAATTCGCCCAACGGCCGACCGGTGATGACCACGCCCAGCAACTTTCCCGCACCGGACAGGCGCGGCGTGAAATTGAGCGCCACCGGTGTCGCGCCGCCGACGCGCGTCTTGAACTGCAACTCCACGTCGTTGGCCGGCTCGGTGGTGAGTCCGGCGATCACTCGCTTCGCCGCGGCGCAGCCGCTCTCGTCGGAAAACAGCGCGCCCAGCTTCATGCCTTTCAGTTCCTGCTCGGTACGACCGGTGAAAGCGACCAGGGCATGATTCACCTCCTCGATCACCATGTTGCGGTCGCACACCACCAGCAGATCGGACATCGAGGTCAGGATGCTGTAGATGAATTGCTGCGACTCTTCCAGCTCGGTGTTCTTTTGTTCCAGCTCGACCTCGTGCTGCAACAATTCGTTATAGACCTCGTCCATCGAACGCACGACCTCCATCCAGGCGGATTCGGAAAAGGCGTCCATCGTGTTTGGGGTGGGCAACCTGGCTGGCGAAGCTTGCTTGCGGGAAGTCATATCGGATCAATTGCTCGGGTGGCTGTGCACATGACCATATCCGGCATCCATCTCGACCGGCACCAGATTGACCTGCCCGTGACGCACGCCGCGTTCGGCGATCAGCGCATCGGCAAACCGCCGCACCACCTCGGTCTTGCCGCGCAACATCACCGTCTCCAGACAGCTCTCGTGATCCAGATGCACATGCGTGGAAGCGACCACCAGATCGTGATGGTCGTGCTGCAACCCGGTCAGGCGCTCGGCCAGATCGCGCTCGTGATGGTTGTACACATAAGACAGATTGGCGACGCAGAATGGCGCTTGTTTTTCCTGCAACCGCAAGGCATCCAGCTTGCCGCGCAACATATCGCGCACCGCCTCGGAACGATTCAGATAGCCGCGCTCGCGGATCAGCCGGTCGAATTCGGCTGCGAGTTTTTCATCGAGAGAAATGGTGAAGCGTTCCATGTGTTTTCCAATACCCGTGAAGAAACTTTCGTGGACAGTGGTTTTATCCTTAATGCACCGTACAAACCATACAAGGGTCGAACGACCTGACCACATGCTGCACCGCCAACGGTGCGGCATCGCTGCCTTCATCGGCGGGCAATCCGACCAGCGCCTGTTCCAGCGGCCCCGGCTCGCCATCCGCGTCGCGCGGCGAGAAATTCCAGGTGGTCGGCGCGACGATCTGGTAATTGTAGATTTTGCCCTCGCGCACATCCAGCCAATGTCCGAGGCCTCCGCGTGCGGCTTCGATCAGGCCGACTCCGCGCGCATCCCCGATCTCGTCGGCCTGCACGCAGAAGGGCGCGCCGGGTTGTATCCGATGCAACCAACCTTCCATCGCGGGGATCACCAGCGCGAGTTCCAGCATGCGCGCCACGATCCGCGCCGTCACGCTGCCGCCGTAGCGGCTGACCAGATCGTGCGCCAGCGGATGCCCGTCCATCATCTGCCGCGCCAGTGCGCCCGTCTCCACCACTTGCCCGGACAAACGGGGCGATTTGCACCACGAGTACGCGCCCGGCTTATCCGGCTGCGGCAAGGAGCGCCCCTCTTCCGGCGCAAGCGCCAGATCGCCCGACATCCAACTGCTGCTCACGTCTTCGCGTATGTCGCCAATATCTAGCGGCTGCAACTTGCCATCCGCCCACAGGCCAGAACGGAATAACGCGGTATCGCCATCGCGATAAGCGCCGTAGCTGATGAAGCGATCCGTGGCGCGCCCCATTCGCTGCAATTCCTGATCGCGCGCGATGTGCAGGAAACGCGGGAAGTCGGCGCGTTGCGCGCGCGGCTCCGTCCACGCATACAACGCCGCTTCGGAATCCAGCGCGGCGACCGCTTCCAGCCTGTCGCCGAACAAGGTCCGTTCGAGGAAGCCGCGAAACTCGGCCAGCAAAATTTTCAGGCGCAGTCGCTCCGCCTCTTCCAGCGGGCGCGACGAGCCGCCCGGTTGCAGCGCCAACGTGTGCGGCCAGCGCCCCGCCAGATAAGCCATCGCGTTCATGAATTTGGCGCGCACCGGCATCGCGTCCGCCACCGCCGATCCCGACACCGCCTTGAATCGCGCTTGTGCATCGGCGAACCATGCGCGCTCGCGGTAACCGTCGCGCGCGAAATCCGGCATAAAGAACAGATAAAAGTGGCTGAGATGATCGGCCAGATTTTCCACCGCCAGCGTCAGGTTGGCGGCCAACCGCCCGTTCTCCGGCGCTTGCAATCCCATGGCCTGCGCCAATGCCTGCGCTGCCGCCGCCGATTGCGCCACCGAGCAGATGCCGCAGATGCGCGGCACATACGCCAGCGCATCCAGCGGATGCTTGCCGACCAATATTTGCTCGAAGCCGCGGTACATCGGCGAATTCACATAGGCGGCGCGCACTCTTCCGCCCTCGATGTCGAGCGTGACTTCCAGATCGCCCTCCACGCGATTGAAGGGACCGACGATGCGACGGGTCATTTTGGTCTCGTCCTTTTGGCAACCGGCGGGATGACTTGATGATCGGCCACTGCATTCTCCTTGACGCGCTTGGGCGTGGCCGATTTGGACAGCGAAGCCAGTGCCACGAACCACGCCTTGGGCATGTCGGTAGGTAATCCGATAGGGATGCCCGCCACCTTTGGCGTCACGCCGAACGGATGCCCCGGCTCCTCGAACCCCGGCTCGGTGCAGGCGATGCAGGCATAGCCTCCGCGCACGCAAGAGCCTTCGCCGTTCCACAATCGGATGTTGCAATCGGCATGCACCTGCGTGCCCTTGCAGCCCATGTTCTCCATCAGGCAGCCGAGGTCGGAGGGCTTGTGCGCGCTGGCCTTGAATTCGTAATACTCGTTGCGCGTGCAGCCGTGATGCACCAGATGATCGGCGTACAAACGCGGGCGGCGATAAACATCCAGACTCTCTTCGCGCAACTCGCCCGCCGCCAGTGCGGCCAGCGTCTCGACCACCCAGTTGGGATGAGTGGGACAGCCCGCGATATTGACCACCGGCAAACCGCCGCCCGCACGGTAATCCTCGCCCAGCAACCCACCTTGCGCATCGCCCTCATATTGCAGACCGCAGGCATCGGTGGGATTGCAGCCGCCCGAAGTCACGCCACCGTATGCGGCGCAACTGCCCACCGCGACGGTATGGCGCGCCACTTTCGCCAGCCGCTCCAGCAAATCTTTCATCGTGTCGCCCCGCCCGCTCTGGTGGAATCCCCCGGTGCCGAACGGCCCGCGCAACACCGCGCCTTCGAGGCAAAGAATGTCCAGACGCGTCGAGCCGCTAGCACAATCGTCAATGATCCTGCGCGCCTCGTCGGCACTCTGCTCGGACAGGGAGGGATGCCACAACAGATTGATGCCGAGGGCATGCAGCGCGTCGAACAGATTGTGGCAATCCGCATTCAACAACGACAACGTACAACCGCCGCAGCCGCCGGATTGCAGCCAGAGGAGATTGAGAGAGGGCTTATCCATGCCTACAAGTATCCGGAACTCACTCACCTTTTTTCTCCATCCCATACCGCGCCAGCTTGCTGCGCAGACCAACGCGTGACAGTCCCAGTTCGGTCGCGGCGCGGGTCTTGTTCCAGCGGTGACGAATCAGGCATTCGCGCAGCACGCGCGCTTCCAGCGCCTCCATGCGATCCTTGAGGCTGCCGTCCAGTCCGGCGAGGATGCTCATATCCTGCGACTGTTCCTCCGGCGCGGCGTGCAACACCTTGGGCGAGAACAGGTGCGCGCCGATGTATTCGCCGTCGCACAGTAGCGTGGCGCGCAATATTTCGTTCTGCATCTCGCGCACGTTGCCCGGCCACTGGTAATGGCTCAGGCAGTCCAGCGCTTCCGGCGTAAAGCCCTCTATCTTCTTGCCCATCATCGCTACCGCCTCGCGCAACAGCGCCAGCGCGATCAGCGGAATATCCATCTTGCGTTCGCGCAACGCGGGCATGGGCAGCACGAACTGGGTCAGGCGGTAATAGAGGTCTTCGCGGAAGCGGCCACGGCGCACCTCTTCTTCCAGGTCGCGGTTGGTCGCCGACAGCACGCGCACATCGACCTTGCGCGAACGCGAGCTACCGACCGCGCGGATCTCGCCCTCCTGCAACACGCGCAGCAATTTGACCTGAAACGACGGCGAGGTCTCGCCGATTTCATCCAGAAATATCGTGCCTCCGTCGGCCTGCTCGAACAGGCCGATGCGGTCCTCGAACGCGCCGGTGAAGCTGCCGCGCTTGTGGCCGAACAGTTCCGACTCCAGCAATTGGTCGGACATCGCGCCGCAGTTCTCGATGACGAAGGCCTTGGCCGCGCGCGGACTGGAGTAATGGATGGCGCGCCCCAGCAACTCCTTGCCAGAACCGGATTCGCCGGAAATATGCACGGCGATGTCGCAACTCGCCACGCGCGCAGCCAGATCGATCACGCCGTTCAACGGGCTTGCCGCCGCGCGCACGATGCGCGCGAACTCGAAATGCGTGCGCAATTTTTCGTGCTTGGCCGCCACGCGCTTCTGCATCACCGGCTGCGCAGTGCGCATTTCCAGATTCATGCGATTGCTCTGCTGTTGCAGCTCGAACAACTGCGCCCCCGCGCGCACATTGAGCAACAGCGATTCTGGATGCCAGGGCTTGAGGATGTATTGATAGATGCCCGCGTCGTTGATGCCCGCGATGATGTCCTCGACATCGGTATAGCCGGAAATAATCATGCGCACCGCATCGGGCCAGCGCTCGCGCACCTCCTTGAGAAAATCGACGCCGGTCACGCCGGGCATGCGATGATCGCACAGCACCACCTGTATCCGCTCACGCTCCATGACCGCCCGTCCCTGTTCCGCGCTGGACACGGTCAACACGCTGAACTCTTCATCCAGCGTGCGGCGTATCGACTCCTGCGAACGCACCTCGTCGTCGATCACCAAGACGGTGGGTAAGGTAGCCATCAGCATATCCTCGGCAACTGTTCGCCCGCCAACCAATCTACAACTCTGCGACCGCCCAGCTTGGTGGTCATCTGCACAAAGCCGTGCGCGTCTTCCAGCACTTCGCCGATGATGGTGGCCTCGCGCGCCAGCGGATGCGCGCGCATCGCTTCCAGCAGCGTTTGCACATCTGCTGGCGCGCAAATCGCGATCAGCTTGCCCTCGTTCGCCACATACAGCGGATCGAGACCGAGGAATTCGCACGCGGCTTCGACCGGCTGATTCACCGCGATGGCGGATTCGTGCAGCATCATGCCCACGCCGGATTGTTTGGCAATTTCGTTCAGCGTAGTCGCCAACCCGCCGCGCGTCGGGTCGCGCAGCACGCGCAGTTGCGCGCCGCTATCCAGCATTGCTGCGATGAGGCCGTGCAACGCGGCGGTGTCCGACACGATGGGCGCGGAGAAAGTCAGCCCCTCTCTTTGGGAAAGTATCGCCATGCCGTGATCGCCTATCGTGCCCGACAATAAAATCTTGTCGCCCGGCCGCGCCAGATCGCCGGAGAGGTTGACGCCCTCGCGCACCACGCCGACCCCGGTAGTGGTGATGAACACCCCGTCGCCCTTGCCCTGCTCCACCACCTTGGTATCACCCGTCACGACAGGCACGCCCGCCTCGCGCGAAGCCTGCGCCATCGACTCGACGATGCGCTTCAAATCGGCCATCGGAAAGCCTTCTTCGAGGATGAACGACGCGGACAAATACAGCGGTTTCGCGCCCATCACCGCCACGTCATTGATCGTGCCGTGCACCGATAGACAACCGATGTCGCCGCCCGCAAAAAACAGCGGCGACACCACATGGCTGTCGGTCGCCATCACCAGCCGCCCATTTGTTACAGGCAAGGTCGCTCCGTCGTTGCCCTGCGCCAGATATTCGTTATCGAACGCGGCAGCGAACAGCTCGCCAATAAGCTGTGCCATCGACCGCCCGCCGGAACCGTGCGACATATCCACGCGACCGTTTTTGAGATCGAGGGGACGGGTATAGTTGGGTTTGATTGTGCTCATTTATATTTATCTGCCTCTGTCTAAAACAACATGCAGGGTGGGCACGTTTTTGGTGCCCACGCGATTTAATTTTCCGCTCCGCGTGGGCTCATGAAACGTGCCCACCCTACCCGGCCTCCCTGAACCGCCCATAACTGTAATGCGCCGCGCACGCACCTTCCGACGACACCATGCACGAACCCACCGGGTTTTCCGGCGTACACACCGTGCCGAATATCTTGCATTCCTGCGGACGTTTTTGTCCGCGCAGGATGGCGGCACATTCGCAGGCTTTGTTGTCCGGCACGGCCGCGTAATCCACTTTGAATTTCAACTCGGCATCGAATGCGGAAAACTTGGGGCGCAGCTTTAACGCGCTGTTCGGCACGCTGCCCAAGCCGCGCCACTCGAAGGTATCGCGCAGCTCGAACACCTCCGCCACCAGCTCCTGCGCTTTCAAATTTCCTTCGCGCGTGACGGCGCGGGTGAATTCGTTTTCGACGGCGGCGCGGCCTGCGTTGATCTGACGCACCAGCATCAGAATCGCCTGCATCACATCCAGCGGCTCGAATCCGGCGATGACCACCGGCTTGCCGTAATCGTCGGCGAACGGTTCATACGGTTTGCTGCCGATGACAGTGGAGACATGCGCGGGACCGACGAAGCCATCAATCGACACACCGCCCTCGACGGCCAGAATGGCGTGCATCGCGGCGGGCGTGAGCACGTGGTCGCACAGGATGCTGAAGTTCTTCAGGCCTTCGGCGGCAGCCTGCTTGACCGCCACCGCCGTCGGCGGCGTGGTGGTCTCGAAGCCGATGGCGAGGAACACCACCTCGCGTTGCGGATTCTCGCGCGCGATTTTCAGCGCATCCTGCGTGGAATAAATCATGCGCACATCCGCGCCTTTGGCTTTGGCGCGCATCAGCGACAGATTGTCGGAAGCGGGCACGCGCACGGTGTCGGCATAGGTACACAGAATCACGCCCTGCTCGCGCGCCAGACGTATCGCCTGATCGACGCGACCGATGGGCAGCACGCACACCGGGCAACCGGGGCCGTGAATCATGCGCACGTTAGGGGGCAATAAATCAACCAGCCCGTAACGTGAAATCGCGTGGGTATGTCCGCCGCAGAATTCCATCAGACGGTAGGTGCGGTTAGGCGCAGCCTCGCGCGCGATGTTGGCGGCGATATTTTTCACCAGTTCGCCGTCGCGGAATTCGTCTACATATTTCATGCCGCACCGCCCTCAAGCTCGGCGCGCAACTCATCCATCTGTCCCATCTCGGCAAACAGCGCCAGCGTACGCTCCGCCTCTTCCTGATCCAGCTTTTGCAGCGCATAACCGACATGCACGATGACGTATTCGCCGACGGCGGCATCGTCCACCAGCGCCAGCGAAATCTCTTTGCGCACACCGCCCAGATTGACGATAGCGTTACCCGGAGTCGTCAGCTCTTCGATGCGGGCGGGAATGGCGAGGCACATGGTTAGTTTTCCTTCTTCAATTTGTCACGCATTACAATTTGGAGCAATTGTAGGGTGGGCAAGCGATGGGTATCGCTATGCTCAACCCCTCCTACCCGCAGCCGCCTTTTCGCAACCCACCTTAATCCACTCCAGCCACTCTTCCATGCCCTCGCCGCTGGTCGCCGAGATTCGGATCACTTTGATGTTTGGGTTCACCCGGCGCGCGTTTTCGATGGCGAGGTTGGCATCAAAAGTCAGATACGGCAGCAGGTCGCATTTGTTCAGCAGCATCAAATCCGAGGCGCGGAACATGTCGGGGTATTTGAGCGGTTTATCTTCGCCTTCGGTCACGGAAAGGATGGCGACTTTGTGCGCTTCGCCGAGATCGAAACTGGCGGGGCACACCAGGTTGCCGACGTTTTCGATCAGCAGCAGGCTGTTGTCCTGCAAGCCGAGTTGCCGCATCGCCTGACCCACCATGTGCGCGTCCAGATGGCAGCCCTTGCCGGTGTTGATTTGCAGCGCGGGCGCGCCGGTGGCGCGGATGCGCGCGGCGTCGTTGTCGGTCTGCTGGTCGCCTTCGATCACGGCGAGCGGCACGCTGCCGTTCAAGGCGGTGATGCTTTTCACCAGCAGCGTGGTTTTGCCGGAGCCGGGGCTGGACACCAGGTTCAGCGCGAAGATGCCGTGCGCGGCGAGGTAGCCGCGATTCTCGTTGGCATAGCTGTCGTTCTTGGACAGGATGTCGCGCTCGATTTTGACCATGCGCGCCTGGCTCATGCCGGGGGCGTGTGCGCCTGCGGGGCCGGTGCCGAAATCAATGGAGTCATGCGTATGCACATGAGCGTGATCGTGCGAATGCTCATGCGCCGAATGATCCGGTGTCCGATATTGCATTTGCCCTGCCGCCTGCTTGCGCTGCTTGAGCGCATGCCCGCCGATAAGTGTTTGTCCTGCTCCGCATCCGCATGTCGTACACATCGTTTTCCCCTATTCCACTTCCAGTTCTTTGACGCGCATCTCGCTGCCGCCGGTTACTTGTATCTGGTAACTGCCGCACACGGGGCACGCTTCATACAGTGCGGTGACGGGCACGTTGCCTTCGCATTTCATGCACCAGCCTTGCCCCGGCGTTTCGATGATTTCTAGCCGCGCACCATCGGCCACGGTGTCGCGCGTCACCGCGTCGAAACAGAAGCGCAGCGCTTCTTTTTCCACGGCGGCGAGTTGGCCGATTTCCAGCCACACGGCTTTTACTTTTTTGCAGCCGTCGGCGCGCACGGTGTCTTCCACCAGTTGCACGATACCTTCAGCCAGCGACATTTCATGCATGACGCACCTCGATTTCGAAAGCCACGCAGGGGTCGAGCGACAGGGCTGCGATGTGCGCACGGCGTCGCAAACTCGCCTCGTCCCGCTCTTCCAGCCCGATCATATCCTGCACGAACGTCCCGCCGGGATGGAAGTTCCACTCGGTCGGCGCGACGATTGCATAATCCGTCACCCGCTCAGCTTCAAGCTGCACATGATGCATCAACAATCCCCTTGCAGTGCGCACTACGGCTATCCCCTCTCCCGCTGCCGGACCGAGAGCGTCCAATCGGGATTCCCCGCTGCCGTCCAGCAATTCGACCGTATCTATCAATCGGGCCAACAGCCGCATCGATACAGTCGAATATTTACCGCACAGCATGGGATGATCGGCATGATACGACCGCGCACCGGTCTCTGCCGCGCCCCCCCGATAATCCGGTGCGGCGGCGAATGACGCGCTCCATCTTCCGGCACAGGCAATCAGCGCTTGCTCTGCCGTCCACGCCGGCAACAATCCGGAGGTAGTTCGCATACAGCTGGCTTGCTCATCCAATTCCGCCAGCAACTGCGCCGCCGGACTCTTACTCTCGCGCCACCATGCCCGCACATCTG